>Ga0265327_10000231_pt1 | contig 113114 bp, 111 predicted proteins | sample 41621metaG_FD_202089 | JGI IMG/M metagenome (GOLD analysis project Ga0265327, IMG submission 202089) | Rhizosphere microbial communities from Carex aquatilis grown in University of Washington, Seatle, WA, United States - 4-16-21 metaG | ecosystem: Host-associated > Plants > Roots >...
GAGGTCAGGCCGAGGGCAGGCGGGGGAGTGGGCTCCGACGCCATGGGGACATCCTGACCGGGGGGTGTGACAGGAACAGACGAGGGGCGGGGACAGGAGACCCGGGCGACTCGGCCCGTCACCACGGGGCCGTATCCTGTGCGGGTGGCGATCGATGCGGGAACCGGCGGGAGCGTGCGCGCCCCCTCCGGCGCGCCCGGGGGCGGAGCATCGCCGCAGCGGACGTTCCACATCCAGACCTTCGGCTGCCAGATGAACGAACACGACTCCGAGCGCCTGGCCGGCGCGCTGGTGGCGGACGGCCTGGTGGCGACGGACGACCTGGAGTCGGCCGACGTGGTGGTGTTCAACACGTGCTGCATCCGGGAGAACGCGGACAACAAGTTCTACGGCCACCTGGGGAACCTGAAAGCGCTGCGGGAGCGGCGGCCGGAGATGCAGATCGCGGTGGGCGGGTGCCTGGCGCAGATGGACGGGCAGCGGATCCGGGAGCGGGCGGCCCACGTGGACGTGGTCTTCGGCACCCACAACCTGACCGACGCGCCGGGGCTGCTCCGCCGTGCCGCCGCCGAGGGCCCCCTGGTCGAGATCCTCGACGAGCCGGTGCCGGTGGGGGAGCCGACCGCCGCCGACCAGCAGACCGCCGCCCTGGCCGCCGTCCGGGACCTGCCCTACGCCGCCTGGGTCACGATCCAGATGGGCTGTGACAACTCGTGCGCCTACTGCATCGTGCCCGCCGTGCGCGGCCCCGAAGTGTCCCGGCCGATGGAGGACCTGGTGGCCGAAGTCGGCGAGCTCGCCCGCCGGGGGACCACCGAGGTGACGCTGCTCGGCCAGAACGTGAACTCGTACGGGCGGGACATCACCCGCCGCCGCCCGCTGTTCGGTGAGCTGCTCCGCCGGGTCGGAGCGGTCGAGGGGATCCGCAGGGTCCGCTTCACGAGCCCGCACCCGAAGGACCTCCGCCCCGACGTCATCGCCGCCATGGCGGCCACGCCCGAAGTGTGCAACCACCTGCACCTGCCGCTCCAGTCGGGGTCCGACGCGGTGCTGACCGCCATGCGCCGCGGCTACACGGCCGAGCGCTACCTCGACCGACTGGCGGCGGCGCGTGCCGGGATCGACGACCTGGCGGTCACCACCGACCTGATCGTCGGGTTCCCCGGCGAGACGGAGTCCGACTTCGAGCGGACCCTCGAGGTGGTGGCGGAGGCCGAGTTCGACAGCGCCTACACCTTCGTCTTCTCACCCCGGCCGGGCACCCGCGCCGCAGCCATGGAGGACCGGTTCCTCCCGGTCGAGGTGACGGCGGAGCGCATGGAGCGGCTGCGGGCGGTAGTCGAGCGTTCGGCGCTGCGGAAGCACGGCGCCCGGGTGGGCCGGGTCGAGGAGGTGGTCGTCGAGGGGCCGTCCAAGCGGGACCCTTTGGTGACCACGGGCCGGACGGGTCAGAACAAGCTGGTGCACTTCGCCACCCCGGCCGAGCGGCCGCCGGCCAGCGGGTCGTACGCGGACGTGACCGTCACCGGCGCCGCCCGGCACCACCTCACCGGCGACCTCGTCGGCGTCACGGCCAGGCCGGCGCACCGGGTCCGCATCCCCGTGACCGCCGGCTGACGGTGGCCGTCGCCCTGGTCGGGCCGACCGCCTCGGGCAAGTCCGCGCTCGCCCTGTCCGCCGCCCGCGCCGCCCGGTCGTCCGGCGTCGAGGTCGAGTTGGTGTCCGTCGACTCGATGGCCGTCTACCGGGGCATGGACGTCGGCACGGCCAAGCCGAGCCCCGAGGTGCGGTCCGAGTTCCGCTACCACCTGCTCGACCTGGTCGACCCGGATGAGGAGTACACGGTCACCCGGTTCCAGTCCGAGGCCCGGGACGCCCTGGCCGGCATCGTCGGGCGGGGTGCCGTGCCGCTCCTGGTGGGAGGCACCGGTCTCTACCTCCGCTCGGTCACCGACGACCTGACCTTCCCGGGCCGGTTCCCGGCCGTGGCCGACCAGCTGGCGTCCGGGCTCGACGGGGCCGGGCCGGTCGGTGGGGTCGAGCGGTCGGCGGCCGTGGCGGCCCTGCACGACCGGTTGGCCGGGCTCGACCCGGTCGCCGCGGCGCGTATCGAGCCTGGCAACGAGCGCAGGGTGGTGCGGGCTCTCGAGGTCACGATCGGCTCGGGGCGACCCTTCTCCTCGTTCGGGCCGGGCCTGGAGCGGTACCCGCCGACCGCCGTGGAGCTCATCGGCGTCCGGCGCGGTGCCGAGGCGTCGGACCACCGGATCGGCGAGCGGTTCGACCAGCTCATGGCGGCCGGGTTCCTCGACGAGGTGCGCGTGCTGACGGCGCGGCCGGGCGGGCTGTCCCGGACGGCGCGGCAGGCGCTGGGCTACCGGGAGCTCCTCGGCCACGTGGAGGACGGCGTGCCCCTGGCCGACGCGGTCGACGAGGCGGTCCGCCGCACCCGGACCTTCGCCCGGCGTCAGCTCGCCTGGTTCCGCCGTGATCCCCGCATCATCTGGCTGGACCTCGATGACGACCTCGGCGACGAGCTCGACGACGAGCTCGTCGCAGACGCGACCGACGCGGCCGACCCGGTGGCGGCGCTGGCGGCCCGACTGGTCGACCACGGTACGACGGGCGCGCCGGTCGGATGAGAGACTGTGGGCCAACACGATGACGACCCCACGATGACGACCCCACGATGACGACCACACGATGACGACCACACCCACCACCACACCTACTGACTCGGGCCTCCTCCGGTTCACGAAGCACCACGGCGCGGGCAACGACTTCCTGGTCCAGGTGGACCCCACCGGGCGCGGGCCGCTGCCGGTGGAGCTGGTGCGCGCCCTGTGCGACCGCAGGTTCGGTCTGGGTGCCGACGGCGTGATCCGGGTCCAGGACGGGCGGGGCTCCGCCGACGTGACCATGGTGCTGCAGAACGCGGACGGCGGCGAGGCCGAGATGAGCGGCAACGGCATGCGCTGCCTGGCCCAGGCGGCCGTGCTCAGCGCCATGGTGTTCCCGCCGACCTTCACCGTGGCCACGGCGGCGGGCGTCAAGTCGGTGGACTACCACGAAGGGGCGCAGGTCTACACGGCCGAGGCCACGGTCGGGCTCGGCCTGGCCGTGCTCGGCGACGACCAGCCGCAGAAGTTCCTCGACCGCAAGGTGCGTGAGGTCGACATGGGCAACCCGCACCTCGTGATGTTCGGGCCCGACCTGGACGACGTCGACATCGTCGGCATCGGCACCCACCTCCAGACCGTCTACCCGGAGGGGATCAATGTCGAATTCATCGCCTCGGGGGACGAGCCGGACAACCTCGTCCTCAAGGTGTTCGAGCGGGGCGCGGGCGTGACCGAGGCGTGCGGGACGGGCAGCGCCGCCGCAGCCGCGGCCGCCCACAGCTGGGGCCTGGTCGGCACCGAGGTCGACGTCCACAACCCCGGGGGCACCCTGCACGTCTCGCTCGGCGAGGACGACATCCTGCTGCGGGGACCGGTCCACCGGGTGGCGTCGGTCGTGGTGGACCCGGTGGCGGTGATGGCGGGGGCGCGCAGCTGTACATGACCCGCACGACCCCCACGACCCCCTTGACCCGTACGACCGGTACCACCCGTGCGACTCCTGGCCGATCACGCGTGCGTTCCGACCGTCCCCCTACGCAGCACCCGATGAGCTCCGGCGCATGAGTCCGACGGAGTCCGCCTTTACCGACACGCTCATCTCGAGGGAGTTCCGTGAGCGGATCGTCCTCGTGGGTGTCACCTTCCCCGGGGGCACGCAGGCCGCCACCGAGGCGGGCCTCGACGAGCTGGCCCGGCTGGTGGACACCGCCGGGGCGGACGTCGCCGGTCGGATCGTGCAGCGGCGCCCGGCGCCCGACCCCGCCACCTACCTGGGCCGGGGCAAGGCCGAGGAGCTGCTGGCCATGTGCCTGTCGGTGGACGCCGACACGGTCGTGTTCGACGACGACCTGTCGCCGGCCCAGCAGCGCAACCTGGAGAAGATCCTGGGTCGGACCGCCATCGACCGCACGGCGGTGATCCTCGACATCTTCGCCCAGAACGCCCGGACCCCCGAGGGGCGCGCCCAGGTGGAGCTGGCCCTGCTCCGCTACCGACTGCCACGTCTGCGCGGCCGGGGCCACTCCCTCAGCCAGCAGGCGGGCGGCATCGGCACCCGGGGCCCGGGCGAGACGCAGCTCGAGGTCGACCGGCGCCGGTTGCTGAGGCGCATGACCCGGCTCGAGGCCGACCTGCGCCAGCTCGACCGGACCCGGAAGATGCAGCGCCGGGGCCGCCAGCGCGGTCGACAGCGGACCGTCTCGCTGGTCGGGTACACCAACGCCGGCAAATCCACCCTGCTCAACCGCCTGTCCGGCTCCGACGTGCTGGTGGAGAACCGCCTCTTCTCCACCCTCGACCCCCGGACCCGCAGGTTCGACCTTCCCGGTGGGGAGACCGTGCTGCTGACCGACACCGTCGGGTTCGTGCGGAAGCTTCCCCACCAGGTCGTCGAGGCGTTCCGGTCGACGCTCGAGGTGGTCCTGGAGACCGACCTCATCGTGCACGTGGTCGACGGTTCGGCCCCGGACCTCGAGGGCCAGATCGACGCGGTCCACGGCGTGCTGGCGGAGATCGGTGCGGCCGACCTGCCCGAGCTCCTCGTGGTCAACAAGGCCGACGCGCTCGGGACGGGTGACGACGACGACGGTATGGAGGCGAAGCGGCTGCTGGCCGCCCACCCCGGCTCGGTGCTCATCAGCGCCCGCACCGGTGAGGGCATCGGCGAGCTGCTCACGGCCATCGGCGACCGCCTGCGGGTGGGGGACCGGGTCGTCGAGCTCGAGATCCCGTGGGCCCGGGGCGACGTGCTGGCGGCGGTCCACCGGGAGGGCGAGATCGTGGCGGAGGAGGCGGGGGACGTCGGGGCCAGGGTGCAGGTGGTGCTCGACGCAGCGGGCAGGGCCCGGTTCGCGGAGTTCCTGGCCTCGTGATCCGGCCGACGGGACAGCTGGTGAGGAGGACGTGGTGAGCGGAGGACCGGCGGTGGACGGCGGGGGTGGATCGGGAGACCGGCCGTCCGGCTTCGCCCCGCCGCCCTACCCCTACGAGCGCCTCAACGGCGCCAAGGCGGTGGCCGCCGAGCGGTTCGAGGGACGGGGAGGGCTGGTCGACTGCTCGATCGGTACGCCCTACGACCCGCCGCCCGACGAGGTCCTGGCGGCCATGGCCACGTCCGGCACGGAGCGGGGCTACCCGACGTCGCCGGGCTCGCCGGCCTACCGGGCGGCGGCTGCCGGGTGGCTGCGTCGTCGCTTCGGGGTGGAGGTGGACCCCGAGCACGAGGTGGCGGCCTGCATCGGGACGAAGGAGTTCGTCGCCACCACCGCCCAATTCCTGCGGCTCCGGACGCCGGACCGGGACACGGTCCTGTACCCGGCGGTGTCGTACCCGACCTACGCCATGGGGGCGACGCTGGCCGGCGTCCGCTCCGTGGCTGTGCCCGAGCTGCCCGGCGGCGGGCCCGACCTGGACGCGGTCGACCCGGCCGACGCCGCCCGGGCGCTGCTGCTGTGGACCAACTCGCCGGCCAATCCCACCGGGCACCTGACCGATCTCGGCCGGGCCGCCGCCTGGGGCCGGGAGCGGGGCATCCCCGTGCTGTCCGACGAGTGCTACGCCGAGTTCACCTGGGAGGGCCCGCCCCGCACGGTTCTCGAGTCGGGCTCCGCCGGCGTGCTGGCCGTCCACTCGCTGTCGAAGCGGTCGAACCTGGCCGGGGTGCGGGCCGGGTTCTACGCCGGCGACACCGATCTCGTGTCCTACCTGCTCGACGTCCGGCGCCACGCCGGGCTGATGGTGCCGGGACCCGTCCAGGCCGGTGCGGTGGTGGCGCTGGAGGATGACGCCCATGTCGACGCCCAGCGGGAGCGCTATCGCGACCGACTGGCGTTCCTGGCCGACGCGCTGGCCCTGGCCGGGCTGCCCGTGCAGCTCCCGGCCGGCGGGTTCTACCTGTGGGTGCCGGTGCCCGGACAGTTCGCCGACGGTTGGGACGTGTGCGACTGGCTCGCCCGCGAGGCCGGCATGCTGGTGAGCCCCGGTGAGCTCTACGGCCCGGGCGGCGCCGGCCACGTGCGGGTCGCGGTGGTGCAGCCGCTGGAGCGCCTCGAGCTGGTGGCCGAGCGACTGGGGGCCGTGGGCTGACCCCACGCCACAGCACCACCGGACCGGCCGGTGCCGGACGGTAACGTCTCCACCCATGGCTGACACCGCTCCCGCCGACCCGACCGCCTCGACCCCGACCGACCACGAACGCGACCACGACGCCGTGCACGCGGAACTGGCGGCGACGGTCGAGGAGCTGTGGGACCGGGCGCCCGACCTGTCGCCCGCGGACACGGACGCACTGGCGACGGTGACGGCCGCCATCGACCTGCTCGACTCGGGCCGGGCCCGGATCGCCGAGATCGATCCCGTGACCGACCAGGTCGTGGTCCACCAGTGGCTCAAGCACGCCATCCTCCTCCTCTTCCGGCTGCGGTCCATGGAGACCGTCGAGGTGGGCCCGTTCGAGTACGCCGACAAGCTGCCGCTCAAGCGCGACTACGAGTCGGCCGGGGTCCGGGTCGTGCCGGGGGCGTCGGCCCGCTGGGGCTCGTACCTCGCACCGGGCGTGATCTGCATGCCGAGCTACGTCAACATCGGCGCCCGGGTGGGCGCCGGCACCATGGTGGACACGTGGTCCACGGTCGGGTCGTGCGCCCAGATCGGCGAGCAGGTCCACCTGTCCGGCGGTGTGGGGATCGGGGGCGTGCTCGAGCCCGCCCAGGCCGCACCGGTGGTCATCGAGGACGAGGTCATGATCGGCAGCCGGGCCATGATCACCCAGGGCGCCCGGGTCGGTCGGGGCTCGGTGGTGGGCGAGGGGACGATCCTCAACCCGTCGATCCCGGTCATCGACGCGGAGACGGGCGACGAGCTGGGTCGGGGTCACGTGCCGCCCTGGTCGGTGGCCGTCCAGGCATCGCGCCGGCGGGACTTCCCCGGTGGCGAGTTCTACCTTCCGTGCGTGCTCGTCCTCCGACGGCTGACGGAGGGCCAGCGGCACGACAAGGCCCAGCTCAACGACATCCTCCGCAGCCACGGGGTGTCGATGTGACCGACACCATGCCAGACGGGCTCCTCGGCCTCGCCACCGCGCTGGTCGGGATCCCGTCGGTCAGCCACCACGAGCAGGTCATGGCCGATGCGGTGCAGGCGGCCCTCGAGCTCTGCCCGTGGCTCGACGTGGAACGGGTGGGGGACAATGTGGTGGCCCGCACCGATCTCGGGCGGGGGCGGCGGGTCCTGCTGGCCGGCCACCTGGACACCGTGCCTTCGGTGGACGGCAACGACCTCCCGCATCTGGACGGCTCCACCCTCTACGGCGTGGGTGCCGCCGACATGAAGGGCGGCCTGGCCGTCTTCCTCCACCTGGCCGGGCGGCTCCGCGAGCCGGCCGTCGACGTGACGTGGTGCTTCTACGCCGCCGAGGAGGTGGCCCGCGAGCACAACGGGCTGCTCCAGCTGTGGGCGGAGCGTCCCGACCTCCTGGCGGCCGACGCCGCCATCCTGGGCGAGCCCACCGGGGGCGTGGTGGAGGCCGGGTGCCAGGGCACGCTGAGGGTGCGCGTGCGCCTGGCCGGCGCCCGGGCCCACACGGCCCGTCCCCACACCGGGCGGAACGCCGTCCACCGGCTGGCACCGCTGCTGACCACCGTCGCGGCCTACGAGGGCCGGCGCCCGGTCCTCGACGGCTGCGAGTACGCCGAACAGCTCCAGGCGGTGTCGGTCGAGGGCGGCGTGGCCGGCAACGTCGTGCCCGACGAGGCGACCCTCCTGCTCAACCACCGCTTCGCCCCCGACCGTGACGGGGCGGCCGCCGAGTCCTCCGTCCGGGAGCTCCTCGCGCCCCACCTCGAGCCGGGTGACAACTGGGAACTGGTCGAGGTGACCCCCGGTGCCCCGCCATCGCTCGACCACCCGCTGCTGGGGGCCCTGGTGGCCGCCACCGGCGCCACCCCCCGGGCCAAGCTGGGCTGGACGGACGTGGCCAGCTTCTGGGCCCACGGCGTGCCCGCCGCCAACTTCGGCCCTGCCGACCCGCTGCTGGCGCACACGCCGGGCGAGCACGTGAGCGAGTCGGAGCTCGTCGGCGCGGCGTCGGTGCTGGAGTCGCTCCTCGGCCGTGGTGCCTGACGCCCGGTCGCATGCCTGACGCCCGGCCGCAGGATCTCGGCCGCATGCCTGACGCCCGGCCGCATGCCTGACGCCCGGCCACGCGGCCTGCCTGGATAGGGTCGGGAGCATGACGCTGACCACCCGCCGGCTCGGCCGGTCCGGACCCGTCGTGTCGTCCCAGGGGCTCGGCTGCATGGGGATGAGCGAGTTCTACGGCCCGGGCGACGAGGCGGAGTCGATCGCCACCATCCACCGTGCCCTCGACCTCGGGGTGACCTTCCTCGACACCGCCGACATGTACGGCCCCTACCTCAACGAGGAGCTGGTCGGCCGGGCCGTCGCCGGGCGCCGTGACGAGGTGGTGCTCGCCACCAAGTTCGGCATCGTGCGCGGGCCCGATCCCGCCGTCCGCGCCGTCCGGGGTGACGCCGCCTACGTGCACTCGGCCTGCGACGCGTCGCTGGCCCGACTCGGCGTCGACCACATCGACCTCTACTACCAGCACCGCACCGACCCGGGCGTCCCGATCGAGGAGACGGTGGGTGCGATGGCCGAGCTCGTGGCGGCCGGGAAGGTCCGGTACCTGGGGCTGTCCGAGGCGGGGCCGGACACCCTGCGGCGGGCCTGCGCCGTGCACCCCGTGACCGCGCTGCAGAGCGAGTGGTCGCTGTGGAGCCGGGACATCGAGCAGGACGTGGTGCCGGCCGCACGCGAGCTCGGCATCGGGATCGTGGCCTACAGCCCGCTCGGCCGGGGCTTCCTGACCGGACGGATCAGGTCGGCCGAGGACGTCCCCGAGGGGGACTTCCGGGCATTCCTGCCCCGGTTCAGCGGCGACAACCTGGATCGCAACCTGGTGCTGGTGGACCGGGTCCGGGAGGTGGCGGCCCGCAGGTCGTGCACTCCCGGCCAGCTGGCCCTGGCCTGGGTGCTGGCACGGGGCGAGGACGTCGTCCCGATCCCAGGCACCAAGCGCCGGTCCTATCTGGAGGAGAACGTGGCGGCCGCCGACGTGGTGCTCGACGCGGAGGACCTCGCCGCCATCGAGGAGGTCTTCCCGGAGCACCACCGCTACGGCGACCGCTATCCGGACATGAGCTCGATCGCCCCGGCCACACCGCCGGCCTGAGGCCCGAGGGCCGGACCCACCCGGCCAGCCGAACCTGTCCGCCGGCCACGCCGATCCGCCCGGCGGCTCAGAGCCGACGCATCACGGTGACGACCTTGCCGAACACCGTCACCTCCGAGGGGTCGAAGACCATGGGGGAGAGGCGCTCGTTGGCCGGGGTGAGGACCACCTTGCCGTCCCGGGTGCCGAACGTCTTGACCGTCGCCTCCTCGTCGGGGATGCCGGCCACCACGATCTCGCCGGACTCGGCGTCGCTCTGCTGGCGGACGACCACGAAGTCACCGTCGACGATGCCGGCGTCGACCATCGAGTCCCCCTTGACCCGGAGCATGAACAGCGTGCCGGTGCCGGTGAAGTCCTCCGGCAGGGGGTAGAGCTCCTCGACGTTCTCCTGGGCGAGGACCCCGGTGCCGGCGGCCACCTCGCCCACCAGGGGGACGTGCCGCAGCGGCCGGGCGTCGGCGATGACCTTCGACGACGGGTCGAAGCAGACCTCGATGGCCCGGGGCTTCGTCGGGTCCCGGCGCAGATAGCCCTCGCGCTGGAGCACGGACAGGTGGGCGTGCACGGTCGACGAGGACGTGAGGCCTACCGACTCGCCGATCTCGCGGACCGAGGGCGGGTAGCCGCGGTCCCGGACCGACTCGGAGATGCAGTCGAGGATCTGCTTCCGCTTGGTGCTCAGTACCTGGGCCATGGGGTCCCTCCGCTGTCCGGTCGTGTCACACCCTCGTGCGAACGTCTGTTTGCATGAAGGTAGCCCCGGCCCGACCGCGAAGCAAACATCTGTTCGAAAATCTGTTGACACCGAACAGGTGTTCGTGATGGGATGTGGCCATGGCGAACAGAGGTTCGATGCCCGCGGCGGCCCGGACCTCCCACCGGTTCGTGTCACACCCACCACGTACAACGTCCGGTATGGACCGGGCGGCACGGACGACGACAGGAAGGACCTCCCGATGACGGCGCTTCTCACGGCAACCCTCCCGGAGTACCTCGACGAGCCGGACGGCACGGGCCGCCCCGAGCTCCGGCTGGTCGAGGCGCCCGGGCGTCGTGGCCTGCGGCGGCGCACGGACGACGGGTTCGAGAGCTGGCACCCGGCTCCCGCCCACCGGCCCCGCCGCCGTGCCTCGGCCGACGTCCGGCGTCGCCGGACCCTCCTCGCGATGATGGGCCTCGCTCTCGCCCTCCTCGCGTTTCCGCTGGGCGGATCCGGTGGCGCCTCCCACACCACCGGATCCGTCTCGGCGGCCCAGATCCACGGGTCGACCTACACCGTGCGGGCCGGCGACACGCTGTGGTCGATCGCCGAGCGGATCGACCCGACGGGCGACCCGCGGCCGCTGGTGTCACAGATGGCCGCGCAGCTCGGGAGCTACAACGTCGTGCCGGGCGAGCTCGTCACCGTTCCCTGACCGCGGCGTGGCCACCGCCCGGCACCGGGCACGTCGCGCCACCGGAGGTCCAGTCCGTGGGCACTAGCCTCCTATCCGTGCGCTGTCCCTGGTGCCTGGCCGACGACGATCGGGTGGTCGATTCGAGAGTGGCCGAGGACGGCGCCGCCATCCGGCGCCGCCGGGAGTGCTCCGGCTGCGGACACCGATACACCACCTTCGAGCGGATCGACGAGATCCCGCTGATCGTGGTCAAGCGCTCCGGCCTCCGTCAGCCCTTCGACAGCGCCAAGCTCATCGACGGGTTGCGGGCCGCCACCAAGAACCGGCCGGTCACCGAGGACCAGCTCGAGGTCGTGGCCCGTGAGGTCGAGGAGGAGCTGCGGGAGGCAGGGTGGGAGGCGACGTCCGAGCAGGTGGGCCTGGCCGTGCTGGAGCACCTCCGGGTGGTCGACGAGGTGGCCTACCTCCGGTTCGCCAGCGTCTACAAGGGATTCGAGGGCGTCGACGACTTCCGCCGCGAGGTCGGGCTGCTGACCAAGACCACGGCCCCGAAGCAGCCCGGCAGCTGAGCGGTGGCGGAGCTCCTGACCGACGTGCCGGGGGTCGCGCTGGCCATCTACGCCCATCCCGACGATCCCGACGTGTCCTGCGGGGGCACGCTGGCCGCCTGGGCGGCCGCCGGCTGCCAGGTGCACACGCTCATCTGCACCGACGGCGGCAAGGGCACGGCCGACCCCGACCGTGACCCGGCCGGGCTGATCGCCGACCGGACGGCCGAGGCCGCCGCGGCAGCCGCGGTGCTGGGCCTCGCCGGGCAGGAGCAGCTCGGCCTGCCCGACGGCGAGCTGCGCGACGACGACGGCTTCCGGGGTGCCCTGGTCGCCGCCGTGCGCCGTCTCCGCCCCGACACCGTGCTCTGCCCCGATCCCACCGCCGTCTTCTTCGGGCAGGACTACTTCAACCACCGGGACCACCGGATCACGGGGTTCGCCGCGCTCGATGCGGTCGCCCCGGCGGCGGCCATGCCCCACTACTTCCCCGAGGCCGGACCCGCCCACCAGGTGGCGACCGTGCTCCTGTCCGGGACGCTCGAGCCGGACGTGTGGGTGGACATCTCCGCCTGGGTCGACCGCAAGGGTGAGGCCGTGGGCTGCCATCGCAGCCAGTTCCCCGACGGCGAGGAGTGGGCCGCCACCGCCGTGCGCCTGGCGGCCGAGGACGCCGGGCGGCTCGCCGGGGTGCCGTGCGCGGAGGGGTTCCGGAGACTGCGCCTCGGGGGGTGACGCCCGTGGCCCCTGATCCGGAGCGGGCCGCTGCCGCCCACCCGGCGGACGGACCGGGCGCGGCGCGGGTCATCCTCCACGTCGACATGGACTCGTTCTTCGCCTCTGTTGAGGTGCGGGACGACCCGACCCTGGCCGGGCTCCCGGTCATCGTGGGCGGGAGCGGCCGGCGCGGCGTGGTGGCCGCATGCACCTACGAGGCACGCATGTTCGGGGTGCACTCCGCCATGCCGTCGTCGGTGGCCCGTCGGCTCTGCCCCGACGCCGTCTTCCTGGACGGGCGCTTCCACCGCTACGTGGAGGAGAGCGGCCGCCTCCACCGGATCCTCGGCTCCTACACGCCGCTCGTGGAGGGGATCTCGCTGGACGAGGCCTTCCTGGACGTGAGCGGGTCCGCCCACCTGTTCGGGTCGGGGACGGCGATGGGGCACGAGATCCGGGCACGGGTGCGGTCCGAGATGCAGCTCGGCTGCTCGGTGGGCGTGGGCCGCTCGAAGCTGATGGCGAAGCTGGCCTCCAAGGCGGCCAAGCCTCGGGCCTCGCGTGCCGGCATCGAGGCCGGGCCGGGCGTGGTCGAGGTCCGGCCCGACGACGAGCTCGACTTCCTGCACCCGCTGCCGGTGCGGGCCCTGTGGGGCATCGGGCCCGTCACCGAGAAGCGCCTGCTGGCCCTCGGGGTCACCACGGTGGGCGAGCTGGCCGCCATGGAGCCCGAGTCGCTCGAGCGCTACCTCGGCCGGGCCGCAGGTCGCCACCTGTCGGAATTGTCACGGGGGATCGACGACCGGCCCGTCGAGCCGGAGCAGGAGGCCAAGTCGATCGGCCACGAGGAGACGTTCGCCACGGACCTCTGGGACCTCGAGGACCTCCACCAGCGTCTGCAGCGCATGGTGGACGCCTCCGCCACCGCCCTGCGCAAGGCCGATCGGGGGGCCCGCACCGTCACCATCAAGCTCCGCTTCGGCGACTTCACCCAGATCACGCGGTCCCACACCCTCGACGGGCCGGTCGACGCCACCCCCGCCGTCGGCGCGGTGGCCGCCGCCCTGTTGGAGAGCGTCGACCTGTCGAAGGGGGTACGGCTGCTCGGGGTCAGCCTGTCCGGGCTGGCCGACCCGGGCGGCGGTACCCAGCTCCGACTGGACCTCGACGAACCCGCACCTCCGGCCGATGCGCAGCCCGCCGAGGAGGAGGCCGGGTCCGGACGGGCCCGCCGCACGGATCCCGACGTCCGGGACGCCTCACGGAAGGCGGAGCAGCTGCAGCAGTCGTGGGGCTCGGTGACCGGGGCCGTCGACGCCATCCGGGCCCGCTACGGGGGCTCGGCGGTCGGCCCGGCGTCGCTGGTCACCCCGGAGGGCATCAAGGTCCGCCAGCGCGGCGAGGGGCAGTGGGGACCGACCCGCCCGGGCCGGGAGCCGACCCGACCCGACCCCGTCCGAGAGGCGGTCCCGGAGCCCGATCGGGACCGTGGCAACGGGGGTGGAGGGGGCGCGGCACGGCCGACCGGCACGGAAGTGCACGAAGTACTTGAGAACACGGGGGAATCGGCCGACAACCTGTAGCATGGAGTCAGTGGTCGTAGGACCTCGGGGGTCGGATGCCCGCCGGTTGTCGGGGCGCCGTGCGTTCCCGGGCAGCCTGCGCGAGGATGGGGCAGTGGTGACAGCCTTGGCTGACGAGAGGTGGAGGGGACGAGACGGTGCCGCTCTCTGAGCACGAACAGCGGATTCTCCACGAGTTGGAGCAGTCCCTGTACCAGGAGGATCCCGACTTCGCCGAGCGGGTGCGTTCGGAAACCGTGTACCGCCACGCCGGTCGGTACTGCATCTGGTCCGCCCTGGTCTTCGTGGCCGCCCTGGTCTTCATGTTCTTCACCTTCGCCTCGAACCTCGCCCTCGGCTTCGTCGGCGTCGTCGTCATGTTCCTGTCCGGTGTGGTGTTCGCCAACAACGCCCGCCGCATGGGCAAAGCGGGCATCGACGACATCTCCCGGTCGCTGCACACCCGCAGCATGAACAATCCGGTCCACGATCCCCGTGACTGGATCCGTGGGCGCTTCCACCGCGACGACTGATCCCACGGCAGGAGACGCCGGCCCACTGGGCGCCGACGGCCTGCCGCCGTCCGGCACCGCCCCGACGTCGGGCGGACCGGTCCTGGCCATCGACATCGGTGGCACCAAGATGGAAGCGGGCATCGTCACCCGTGACGGAACCATCCTCGATCGGGCCCGGATCACCACGCCCGGTTCCACCGATCCCGAGAAGGTCTTCGACGCGGTGGCCTCCGTCGTCGCCGAGGTGCTCGAACGCGCCGCCGAGCCGCCGGCCCTGTGCGGCGTGGGCTGCGGTGGTCCCATGGAGGCGGGCGGGCGCACGGTCAGCCCGCTCAACATCCACGGCTGGCGGGGCTTCCCATTGCAGACCAGGCTCGTCGACCTGACCGGCCTGCCCGTCGCGGTCGACAACGACGCCAAGGCGCTCGCCCTCGGCGAGGGCTGGGTCGGCGCGGCGGCCGGCTCAGACGACTTCCTGGCCATGGTGGTCTCCACCGGTGTCGGTGGCGGCATCGTGCTCGACGGGCGTCTGCTCGACGGGGCCGACGGCAACGCCGGACACATCGGTCACGTGGTGGTCGAGCCGGAGGGGCGCGCCTGTGCCTGCGGCGGCCGGGGTTGTCTCGAGGCCGAGGTCTCGGGCACGGCCATCGCCGCGGCCACCGGGCATCCGGCCGCCGATGCCGATCCCGAACTGCGCCGCCGCTGCGGGATGCTGGTGGGCCGGGCCGTCGCCTCGGTGGCCAACCTGCTCGACCTGCAGCTGGCCGTGGTGGCGGGCTCGGTCGCCCTCGGGTTCGGCGAGCCCTTCTTCGCCGCGGCCAACGAGGAGGTCCGCCTCCGGTGCGGCCTCGACTTCGCCCGGGCGACCCACGTCGAGCCCGGGGGACTCGGTGCCGACGGCCCGCTCGTCGGGGCGGCGGCGGTCGCCCTGCGGCCCGGGCGGGGGCCCTCACGGTCGGGCGCCGTCCACGCCGACCGGGGGTCGGTCACGCCCTCGACCTCCATGAGGGAGGATGGCGGGTGATGGAACCCGGCCCAGCTGCCCGCTACACCGGTCGCGAGCTCGCCGCGCTGACCGGCGCCGTGCTGCGCCGGCCCGACCTGTGGTGGACCGCACTCGGGGCGCTCCGCCGGATGGCACCCGGCGCCTGGTGGCGGACACCGCCCCACCTGCCGCTGCCCGACCGCCGCCTCTGGGAGTTCCGGATGGTGACGGCCTACGGACGGCCGGACGCCGTGCCCGACCGGCACGACGTGGTCACCTTCCTCGAATGGTGCCGCTCGACCGCCGACACGGGCGGGTCCCGGACGGGCGGCAACGGGTAGGTCGCACGATGGAGCGCCCGACCTTCCGCCCGGCTCCGACGGCCCCGACGGCCCACCCGTCGGCGACCACGTCCGCACCACCGGCGGACGGGCGACCGGTCGGACCGTCGCCGGTCACGTCGACCCGTCGGGCGCTGGTCCTCAACGCCACCTTCGAGCCGCTCGGCATCGTGTCGTCGCGCCGGGCGGTCCTCCTGGTGCTCGACACCAAGGCGGAACTGGTCCACGCCACCGAACGGGTCTTCCGGGCGGCCCGGGTGACGGTGCCCGAGCCGTCCGTGGTCCGCCTGGTCCGCTACGTCAAGGTGCCCTACAACTACCGGGTTGCGGTCAACCGGCGCACGGTGTTCGCCCGTGACGGCGGCAGGTGCCAGTACTGCGGGGCGTCGGCCGAGAACCTCGACCACGTGATCCCCCGGAGCAAGGGCGGTCCCCACACGTGGGAGAACGTGGTCGCCGCCTGCCGGCCGTGCAACACCCGCAAGGAGGACCGCCTGCCCCACGAGGCCGGCATGGTGCTCCGGACGACGCCGTCGGCCCCCCGGCACCGGGTGCAGCTGCTCGCCCTGTGCGGCAACACCAGCGAGGACTGGGCCGACTACCTCGGCGCCGACGTGGTGGGCCGGCGGCAGCTGACCGCCTGAGCCACCGACCGGACTCCCGCGCCCGCCCTTGACTCCCGGCCCTGCGCCGTCGGGCCGGTGTCAGACTGACGGGGTGCCGGCAGCGTGGGTCGTCGAGGAGCGGGTCGAGCACCCGTCGTCGCTCCACGCCACCTGGCCGGAGGTCGACCGCCGACCCGACGTGCGCAGGGTGGCCGTGTGCCGGCCGACCGCCCGGGCCGTCGTGCTCGGCTCGACCCAGCCTTCGGGGGTGGTCGACGCAGGCGCGGCAGCCGCGGCCGGCCTCGACGTCGTGCGCCGACGGTCGGGTGGGGGAGCGGTGCTGGTCACGCCCGACGATCCCGTCTGGCTGGACGCCTGGGTGCCGGCCGGCGACCCGCTGTGGAGCGCCGACGTGACGGGTGCCTTCGCCTGGCTGGGAGCGTCCTGGGCGGAGGCGCTCGACGGGGTGGGGGTGCACGGGGCGACGGTGCAGGGCAGCGGCCCCGGAGCCTGCACACGGTGGTCGTCCCTCGTCTGCTTCGGCGGCGTGGGCGCGGGCGAGGTGACGGTCGACGGACGCAAGGTCGTGGGACTGGCCCAGCGCCGGGACCGGCGGGGTGCCTGGTTCCACGGGGCCTGCGTGCTGCACTGGGATCCCACGCTGCTCCTCGAGGTGCTCGACCTGTCGCCGGGGGAGCGGGCGGCGGCCGCGTCCGGCCTGGCCGGCGTGGTCACCGGGGTGGTCGATGCACTGGCCGACGCCACCGGCGGCACTCCCGGCTTCGGGCCGTCTGCGCCCGAGCCGGCCACCGTGGCCGACGCACTGGCCGACGCACTGGTCGGCGCACTGCCCACGTCGGCCTGACCGCCCTCCACTCCGCTCCACCCCTCGTCCGACGACCCCGGCCGCCGACCGGCCGCCATCCGATCACCGCTCGGACCCGGACCCGGACCCGCCATCCCCAGTAACGGCGGGGCGCAGACCCATCGACCGACCATCCGGTCGCCGGTCGGACCCGGCCGGCACCTCCACCGCGCCCCGGGACGGCGCCGAAGCCCTCTCGCCGGCCCCTCCGGCCACGCTCGGCGCGACAGTGGGCGCGACCTGGGAATTCTCCGGCGAGAAGTTGGAGGAAGGTGGTTGACGAGTGGAGGGGAGGGGTTTAGGGTGGAGCGCAGTGGTGCGAAAGGGAGGGGCCCGAATCAGTCGGGTCACGGCCACCACGGGGAGCGTTGTGGGAGCAAGGTCCAGTGGCACGGTTCTTCGGCAGGCACGAGCACTCGCTCGACGACAAGGGAAGGGTGATCCTGCCGGCAAAGTTCCGCACCCATTTCGAGCACGGCGGCTATCTCGCACCGGAGCAGGACGGCTGCCTGTCGCTGTGGACGCCGGAGCAATTCGAGCGGCAGATGGACGCCATGATGGAGCGGTCGTCGGTCAGCCGGAGCGACCGCAACCTCGTCCGGTTGTGGGCCTCCACGTCGCACGAGCTGGAGATCGACCGGCAGGGGCGGATGGCGATCCCGGCGAGGCTGCGCGAGTACGCACACCTGGAGAGCGACGTGCTGGTGCTCGGCGCGATCGACCGGGTCGAGCTGTGGGACCGTCAGACCTGGGAGGAGAAGGTGCTCCCCGAGGAGGCGCGTCTGACCATGGGCGACGACGGCTGAGTGGCGCGATGCGACTCCACCTCGTCCGCCACGGCCACGCCGACGCCGAGCGTCGCAACAGCGGCAGCCGCCGGCCCCGCCGCGGGACCGCCGTCCTCGCCGCCGTCCCCGACCACCCGTCCCCCCGGACGGCCGTCCTGCCCGACCACCCCGCCGGTCGCGACGTCATCGCCGACGCCGGCGGGGACGCCACCGCGGGCGGCGCTCCGGGCGACGCCACGGTGGCGGTCCGCCGCATCTCCACCTCGGCCCTCAGCCTGTCGGCCGCCGAGCTGGCCGAGCGCGTGGGCCACCCCGCCTCGCTCCCTCGTCTCACCCCCCTGCAGTCGGGCCAGGCCGCCGTGGCCCGGCACGACGTGCACATCGAACGTGTCTGGCCCATGCGCAGTCCCTCGACCGGACCACTGGGAGGTTCCTCCTCCGCCTCCTCCCGGTCGGACCGTCGCGGCGCTCCACCCGCACGAATCGTGCCGGTCGAGGGGCTGCGGATGAGCCAGGCGTTCCCCCACGAGCCGGTCATGGCGGCCGAGGTCGTCGACCTGCTGCACGCCGTGCCGCCCGGTCTGGTCCTCGACGCCACCCTCGGCGGCGCCGGCCACGCCCGGGCACTGCTCGAGGCCCATCCCGGCATCACCCTGCTCGGGATCGACCGCGATCCCATGGCCGTGGCCGCCGCCACCGGCGAGCTCGCCCTCTTCGGGCGCCGGGCCGTGATCCGCCGGTCCCGGTTCGACTCGCTGGGCGCCGTCGTCCGCCAGGTCCAGGACGAGCTCGGCACCCCCGCCGAGGAGCGGGGGCTGACCGGGGTGCTGTTCGACCTCGGGGTGAGCTCGCCCCAGCTGGACGTAGCCGAGCGCGGGTTCTCCTACCGCCGTGACGCCCCCCTCGACATGCGGATGGACCCCACGGTCGGGCGCACCGGGGCCGACATCGTCAACGGGTCCGACGAGGACACCCTGGTGCAGCTCTTCGCCGACAACGGCGAGACCCGATTCGCCCGGCGGATCGCCCGGGCCGTGATCGCCGCCCGACCGATCACCACGACCGGCCAGCTGGCCGACGTGGTGCGCGAGGCCATTCCCGCCGCCACCCGCCGGACGGGCGGCCACCCGGCCCGACGGGTCTTCCAGGCCATCCGGATCGCCGTCAACGAGGAGCTGGACCAGCTGCACACCGGCCTCGACGCCGCCCTCGACCTCCTGCGCCCCGGCGGCCGGTGCGTGGTGATCTCGTACCACTCGGGGGAGGACCGGCTGGTCAAGTCGACCTTCACCAGCGCCACCACCGACGACTGCCACTGCCCGCCCGGGCTCCCGTGCGTCTGCGGCGCCGACCCCCGCTTCCGTCTGGTCCTCCGGGGCTCCCGCAAGCCGAGCGAGGACGAGGTGGCGCGCAACCGCCGGTCCGAGGCCGCACGGCTGCGGGTGGTCGAGCGCCTGCCCGACAGCAGCCAGCCGGCCGGCACGGGCCATCCCGGTCCCGGCAACGGTGAGGTCGCCTGATGGCCCCGCCGTCCTCCTCGGGTGCCGCCGCCCGCCGGGCGACCGCCGCACCCGAGGCGCGCCCGGCCACCCGTCGGCCGCCGCTGCGCATCTTCGAACCACAGCCCCGTCGTTCCTCGCGCCCCCGCCGGTCGCGCCGCAGCCACGTCTGGCTGGCCGTCTCGCTCGTCGCCGGGAGCCTGCTGTTCGTGGTGGTCGGTGACATCGTCGTGGCCCAGGGCCAGATCCGCCTGGCCGACGTCCAGTCACAGATCAGCGACCAGCAGGCCATCCAGAAGGCGGCCCAGGTCCAGGTGGCCCAGCTGGCCGCGCCCGACCGTGTCGTGGCCCAGGGGATCGCCCTCGGGCTGACGTCGCCGCCCCAGGTCCACGATCTGCCCCAGGTGCCGCTCGACGTCCCCCTGCCGGTGCCCGACACCTCGCCGCTGCCCGGCACGGCCACCGCCACCGCCCACGCCACGGCGACGGCCTCGAGCGGCACCACCGCCACCGCCTCGAGCACAGCGACCGCCACCCACGGCACCACCACCTCCACCGCCGCCTCGGGGTCGACCACGACCCCCACGACCCCCACGACCTCCTCCGGCTCCGGCTCGACCTCCACGGCAACCGCCCGGTGAGCCCCGTCGTCCTCCTCGGCCGGCGCACCCGCGCCATGCGCCTGCTCCTGGTCGTGGTCTTCGTCCTGATGGGCCTCCGCCTGGTCCAGGTGCAGGAGTTCAGCCACTCCCACTACGCCGCCCTGTCGAAGGCGCAGCTCACCCAGACGGTCACCGTGCCCCCCGTGCGGGGCGGCATCTACGACCGCAACGGCGAGGTGCTGGCCGAGACGGTCACCCGGCAGACGGTCGTGGCCGACCCCAACATCATCAAGGACCCGGCCCAGGTGGCCGCCGCCCTGGCGCCGCTGCTGGGCCAGTCGGCGGACAGCCTCCGGTCCCTCCTCACCGAGCCCAGCGGGTTCGTCTACCTGGCCCACCGGGTGCCCGACTCGGTGGCCAGCGCGGTCACCAAGCTCGGCCTGAACGGCATCAACCTGGTGCCCGAGTCCCAGCGGGTGGTCCCGACCGGCCTGCTGGCCGAGCCGGTGGTGGGCACGGTCGGCTGGAACGGCGCGGGCACCTCGGGTGTCGAGTACCAGTACCAGTCGACCCTGTCGGGCAAGGCGGGCACGACGGACGTGCTCGAGTCGCCCGACGGCGTCACCCTGCCGAGCGGCGACAAGTCCACGCCGGCAACCCCCGGCACCGGGCTCGAGCTGACGCTCGACGAGTCGGTGCAGTACGTGACCGAGCAGGCCCTGGCCGCGGAGATCCTGGCCTCCCACGCCACCGGCGGCACCGCCGTCATCATGGACGTGAAGACGGGCGACATCCTGGCCATGGCCAACCTGACGTCCGACAAGGCGCCCGCGTCGAACGGCGCGACCACCCCGGCCACACTGACGTCGCAGGTGGCCGCCACCCCCAACACCTCGGGTCCCACCCTGGTGGCCCAGTCGGACACGCTGCCGGCCGGGGTGTCCGAGGCGACCTCCAACTCCGCCGTCACCCAGGTCTACGAGCCCGGGTCGGTGTTCAAGCTGGTGACCTTCTCCGCGGCCCTGGCGGACGCGGTGGTGACGCCGACCACGCCGCTCAAGGTGCCGGCCGCCCTCCCGATGGGCAAGTACACCTTCCACGACGCCGAGTCGCACGGCACCGTCACCATGACGCCGACCCAGATCCTGGCCCAGTCGTCCAACATCGGGACCATCGAGATCGCCCAGGGCCTGGGGGAGAACCGGCTGCTGGACCAGATCTCCGCGCTGGGGTTCGGGAAGCCGACCGGACTGGGCATCCCGGGTGAGTCCCAGGGCCTGGTGCCGGGCGCCGCCCAGTGGACCGGCACCTCCATCGGCTCCACACCGATCGGCCAGGACGACGCCGTCACCGCCCAGCAGGTACTCGACGCCTACAACGCGGTGGCCAACGGCGGCGTGTTCGTGTCGCCCCGGCTCGTCCGGGCCCGGGTCGCCGCCGACGGCACCGTGACGGGCGCCGCCGCCACCAGCTCGCACCGCGTCATCGACCCGGCCACCAACGCCACGCTGACCAACATGCTCGAGTCGGTGGTGTCCACCGGGACCGGTACCGAGGCGCAGATCGACGGCTACACGGTGGCCGGCAAGACCGGGACCGCCCAGATCCCCGACCCCAACCACCTCGGCTACATCCCGGGCGCCTACATCGGCTCCTTCGCCGGGTTCGCCCCGGCCCAGCACCCGGTGCTGTCGGCCATCGTGGTCCTCGACCACCCGACGCCGATCTACGGTGGTGCGGTGGCCGCTCCCGTCTTCTCCACCATCATGGCGTACGCCCTCCACCACTACGGCATCCCCACCACCGCAGCGGCCACCTCGGCCGCCTCGAACACGGCGGTGGGCGGCGCGGGCAGCGTGACCGTGCCCGCCGGAGCGGTCACGGAAGGCCCCTAGGTGGGCCAGGGCACGCCCTCCGCCCCCTTGCCAGCGCTTTCCCCCAGGATGCCGACGTGGTGACGGTGGCCGACCTCCTCGAGGACGTCGCCGTGCGCGAGCTGCGGGGCGACCCGTCGGGCACCACCGTCCGGGCGGTGGGCTTCGACAGCCGTCGGGTGGCCGAGGGCACCCTGTTCTGCTGCGTGCCCGGCGAGCACACCGACGGGCACCGCCACGCGGCCGAGGCCGTGGACCGGGGCGCGTCGTCGCTCCTGTGCGAGCACGTGCTGGACCTCGACGTCACCCAGGTCGTCGTGGACCCGGGCACCGTGCGACCGGCCATGGCCGCCGTGTCCGCCGCCTTCTGGGGTCACCCGGCCCGGTCGCTGCAGACGGTGGGCGTGACGGGCACCAACGGCAAGACGACGGTCACCCAGCTGGTCGGCGCCGTCCTCGAGGCGGCCGACCGGCCCACCGAGGTGATCGGCACCCTGGGCGGCACCCGGACCACGCCGGAGGCGCCGGAGCTGCAGATGTACCTGGCCGAGGCGGTGGCGGCGGGGCGCCGGGCCGTGGCCATGGAGGTGTCGTCCCACGCGCTGACCCAGCACCGGGTCGACGCCATCCGCTTCGACGTGTGCGCCTTCACCAACCTGAGCCGGGACCACCTGGACCACCACCGCACCATGGAGGCCTACTTCGAGGCCAAGGCGACCCTGTTCACACCGGAGCGCTGCCGCCACGCCGTCGTGCTGGCCGACGACCCGTGGGGGGCCAGGCTGCTCGACCGGCTCGACCCCGCCGCCACCACGGCGGTCCGGCGGGACGAGGCGGGGGACGTCGAGCTGCGGGTCGGCTCCTCCCGGTTCACCTGGCGGGGGCGCCCGGTCCTGCTCCCGCTGTCGGGACGGTTCAACGTGGACAACGCCCTGGTGGCCGCGGCCGTGGCCGTGGCCCTGGACGTCGGCGAGGACGAGGTGGTGGCCGGCCTCGAGGCCGCCCCGGTCGTGCCCGGCCGGATGGAGGTGGTGGGCGCCGGCGCGCCGGTGGCCGTGGTGGTCGACTACGCCCACACCCCGGCCGGCCTCGACGAGGCGCTGCGGGCGGTGCGGGCCCTGGCCGACGGCGGCCGGGTCGTGTGCCTGTTCGGCTGCGGGGGCGACCGTGACCAGGGGAAGCGGCCCGAGATGGGCTCGGTGGCCACCCGGCTGGCCGACGTCGTCGTCCTGACGTCCGACAACCCGCGCTCGGAGGACCCCGACCGGATCATCGACGACGTGCGGGCCGGCATGGACGGGCCCGCCGAGGTGGTCGTGGAGCCGGACCGGGCGGCCGCCGTGCGGCTGGCCGTCGGGCTGGCCCGGCCGGGCGACGTGGTGCTGCTGGCCGGCAAGGGCCACGAGACCACCCAGACCACCGGCGGGACCGCACTGCCCTTCGACGACCGCGTGGAGGGGCAGCGGGCGCTGGCGGAGCGGTTCGGCCCGGACGGAGGGTCGGCCCGGTGATCTCGCTCATGACCTCCGGCGGCATCGCCCTGTGGGTGGCGGTGCTGACGACGCCCTTCCTCATCCGCTGGCTCCTCAAGAACAACATCGGGCAGCAGATCCGCGAGGACGGCCCCCAGGTCCACATCGCCAAGGCGGGCACCCCCACCATGGGCGGCATCTGCATCGTCGGCGCGGTGGTGATCGGCTTCCTGTCCGCCCACGTCATCCCCGGGGTGCACTGGTCCCGGTCGGGCATCCTGGTCCTGTGGGCCATCGTCGGGGCCGCCTTCATCGGCTTCGCCGACGACTGGATCAAGGTCCGCCACCGTCGCAGCCTCGGCCTCAACAAGCGGGCCAAGTTCGCGTCGCAGATGGCGCTCGGGGTGTCCTTCTCGCTGCTGGCCGTCTACTGGGCCCACGCCTCGACCACGCTGTCCTTCACCCGCTACAACTCGATCGGGCTCCACATGGGCACCGGCGTCTGGGTGGTGTGGGGAACGCTCATCATCGCGGCCGCGGCCAACGCGGTGAACCTGACCGACGGGCTCGACGGCCTGGCCGCCGGCTCGGCGACCTTCTGCTTCGCCTGCCTGGCCATCATCGGCTACTGGCAGTACCGCCACTTCACCATCTACCACGTGGGCGACGCACTCGACCTGGCGCTGGCGTCGGTGGCGCTGGCCGGCGCCTGCCTCGGCTTCCTGTGGTGGAACGCCGCCCCGGCCAAGATCTTCATGGGCGACACCGGCTCGCTGTCGATCGGCTCGGGGCTGGCCGCGCTCTGCCTGCTCATGAACCTCGACCTCCTGCTGGTGGTCATCGGCGGGCTGTTCGTGATCGTGACCCTCTCGGTCGTGATCCAGGTCATCAGCTTCCGGGTGTTCCACCGGCGCGTGTTCAAGATGGCCCCGCTCCACCACCACTTCGAGCTGATGGGCTGGCCGGAGACGACCGTCATCGTGCGCTTCTGGATCCTGGCCGGCCTCTTTGCCGCGCTCGGGCTCGGCATCTTCTACGGCGACTTCCTGTCGGTGGGGAAGCTGTGAGCACCGCCACCCGCCGTCCGGGCCGGCGCGTCACCCCGGGGTTCCACCACCTGGACGCGCGCATCGACAAGGCTGGTGCGATGGAGCGCACGACCACCGCCGACCGGCGCGCCACCGCCGACCAGCGGCCCGCAGTGGTGCGGTGGCTGACCGGGGTGTCGACGCCCGTGGCCCTCGGCGTGCTGGTGACCCTGCTCTGCGTGGCCGGACTGGTGATGGTGGGCTCGGCCTCGCCGGTGATCTCCCTCATCACCTACGGGTCGCCCTGGACGATCTTCTTCCGCCAGGTGCTGTGGATGGTGGTGGGCGTGGGGGCGCTGCTCGTCTTCGCCCGGGTGGACTACCGCAAGTGGCGCCGGATCGGCGCGCCGCTGGTGGTGGTCACCCTCGGCCTCCTCCTGGCCGTGCTGGTGCCCGGCCTCGGGGTGACGGCCGGCGGGTCGTCCCGCTGGATCGGCTTCGGCCTGCTGCGCCTCCAGCCGTCGGAGCTCATGAAGCTGGCCCTCGTGCTCTTCGCCGCCGACATCGTGGTGCGCCGCACCGACCGCGGGGCCCCGGCCAAGCAGGTCATCGCCCCGGTGATGGGCGCCCTGGTGGTGTCCGCCGCCCTCATCATCAAGCAGCCCGACATGGGGACGGCCATGGTGCTCAGCTGCACCGCCTTCGGCATCCTGTTCATGAGCGGCGTCGAGCTGGCACCGCTCACCAAGGTGCTGCTGGCCTTCGGCGCCATCGCCGCGGTGTTCGCCCTGAGCAGCAGCTACCGGCGCGACCGGATCCTCTCGTTCATCAACCCGGGCGCCCACCAGTCGGGCTCGGGCTACCAGGTCTGGCAGTCGCTCATCGGGCTGGGTTCGGGTCACGTCTTCGGCCTGGGCCTCGGCGGCGGGCGCGAGAAGTGGGGGACCCTGCCCAACGCCCACACCGACTTCATCTTCTCGGTGGTAGGGGAGGAGCTCGGCCTGGTCGGCGCGGTGGCCGTGATGCTGCTGTTCTTCGCCCTGGCCTGGTACGGGTACCGGGCGGCGGTTCGGGCCCCGGACCGGTTCGGGTGCCTGGTGGCCGTCGGGGTGACCACCTGGATCACCAGCCAGGCCATCATCAACATGGGTGCCGTGATCGGGGTGCTGCCGGTCACCGGGATCCCCCTGCCGTTCATCTCCTTCGGCGGGTCGTCCCTGGTGATCACCCTGGCCGCCGTGGGCATCCTGATGAACATCGCGCTCCAGGAACGGGCCGGCCGGCGGCCGTCCGGCCCGCGCCGCCGACCCGACCGGGCGTGACCGCGGGCGTCCCCGCCGACGACGGGCGGAGCGCGGGCACACGACGGTACGCGCTGGTGGCGGGCGGGGGGACGGCGGGGCACCTCCAGCCGGCCCTGGCCATCGCCGAGGCGCTGGTCGACGCCGGTCACGCCCGTGGCACCATCGAGTTCGTGGGATCCGAGCGCGGCCAGGACGCCGCCACCCTGGCCGGACGGGGCTTCCCGGTGACGCTGCTGCCCGGGCGAGGGATCGTGCGCAGCCTGCAGCCCCGCGACCTGGTGCGCAACGTGGGCTCGGCGTGGGAGCTGCTGGTGGCCGCCGGGCGCGCCGTACGGGTGGTCGGGCGGGCCCGGCCCCGCGTGGTGGTCGCCGTCGGCGGCTACGCCAGCCTGGGCGGCGCCGTCGGGGCCCTGCTCCACCGGGTCCCCCTCGTGCTGGTCAACGTCGACGCCGTGCCGGGCGCGGCCAACCGCCTGCTCGGACGCTTCGCGGCGGCCAGCGCCGTCGGGTGGGAGGGCACGCCGCTGCCCCGGGCGGTCGTCACCGGGACCCCGGTGCGTCCGCCCATCGCCGCCGTCGAGCGGTCGGCCGAGGCGCGCCGCACCGCCCGCACCACCCTCGGGCTCGACCCGGACCGGTCCGTGGTCGTGGTGTTCGGCGGCTCGCTCGGGGCCCGCCAGATCAACCGGGCGGTGGACGGGATGGCGGCCCGTTGGGACGGCCGTCCGGACGCGGCGATCTACCACATCGTCGGCCGACGGGACTGGGGCCAGTACGCCGAGGGGCCCGACGCCGAGCGGGTGGTCGCCGGCCGGCCGGAGGGGCCGGACCTCGTCCGGGTGCCCTACGAGGAGCGGATGCCCCTCGTCTACACCGCCGCCGACCTGGTGGTGTGCCGGGCCGGGGCCATGACCGTGGCCGAGCTGGCCGCGGCCGGGGTGCCGGCGGTGCTCGTGCCCCTGCCGGGAGCACCGGGCGACCACCAGACCGCCAACGCCAGGGTGCTCGAGCGGGTCGGGGCGGCCGTGCTCCTGCCTGATCCCGAGTGCACCCCCGCCGGGCTCACCACCGTGGTGGAGGACCTGCTGGCCGACCGTGCACGGCTGGAAGGCATGGGGCAGGCGGCCCACGCTCTCGGGCGCCCCGACGCGGCGGCGGCGGGCGCCGCCGTGGTCGACGCCAACGCCCTGCCGGAGGAGCGGCCGTGACGCCGTCGGACCCCGGCCCCACCTCCGGCCCCGGGCCGGCCGCCGGCGTGGGCGACCCCCAGGCGGCCCGCCACGTGCACATCGTCGGGATCGGCGGCGCCGGCATGAGCGCCATCGCCACCGTGCTCCACGCCATGGGCCACGAGGTGTCCGGCAGCGACCTGCGGGAGTCGGGGGTGACCGACCGGCTCCGGGCCCTCGGGGTCGACGTCGCCATCGGCCACGCCGCCGCCAACGTGGACGGTGCCGACCTGCTGACCCGGTCGACGGCGGTGGGCGCCGACAACCCCGAAGTGACCGAGGCGGTGCGGCGGGGGCTGCCGGTGCTGTCGCGGGCGGAGACGCTGGCCGGGATCGCCGCCCGTCGCCGGTGCATCGCGGTGGCCGGGACCCACGGCAAGACCACGACCGCGTCGATGCTCGCGCTGGTCCTGGTGGAGGCGGGCATGCACCCGTCGTTCCTCATCGGCGGCGAGGTGAACGAGATCGGCACCAACGCCGCCTGGGACACGGGCGAATGGATCGTGGTCGAGGCCGACGAGAGCGACGGCACGTTCCTGCACCTCGTGCCCGACATCGCCGTGGTCACCAACATCGAGCCGGACCACCTCGACCACTACGGGTCGTTCGAGGCGGTGCGGACCGCCTTCGCCGAGTTCCTGACCTCGGCCACCCACCGAGTGGTCGGCAGCGACGACCCCGAGGCCGAGGCGGTCGGGCGGGCCGTCGGGGCCGACCTGGTCGGCCTGGGCGAGGGAGCCACCTGCCGGATCGGGGCGGTGGCGACGGGCCGGAGCTCGGTCGCCTTCCAGCTCGACCTGCCCGACGACGGCCCCGTCCACCTGACGGTGGCGGTGCCGGGGCTCCACAACGCCAAGAACGCGGCGGTGGCGACGGTGGCGGCCCGGGCGGCCGGGGCATCGCCGGACGCCGCCGCCCGGGCCCTGGCCCGCTTCGGTGGCGTGGCCCGGCGCTTCGAGTTCCGGGGCGAGCTCGACGGGGTCACCTACGTCGACGACTACGCCCACCTGCCGAGCGAGGTGACCGCGGCGCTGGCCGCCGCCCGCAACGGCGACTGGGGCCGGGTCGTGGCCGTCTTCCAGCCCCACCGGTACTCCCGGACGGCCGAGGTCGGTGCCGACTTCGGCCCCTCCTTCGCCGATGCCGACGTGGTGGTCCTGACCGACGTCTACGGGGCCGGCGAGGCGCCGGTGCCCGGGGTGTCGGGCCGGCTGGTGGCCGACGCCGTGCGTCGGGCCCGCCCCTCGGGCGAGCTCCACTACGTGCCGGGCCGCACCGACCTGGTGGCCGCCGTCGCGGACCTGCTCCGGCCGGGCGACCTGTGCCTGACGCTGGGCGCGGGGGACCTCACCTCGCTGCCGGACGAGCTGATGGCCCAGCTGTCGGCGGGCGGGACGGCGGACCGGGACCGGTGAGCCGCACCGACGACCTGGCGGTCCTGGCCGACAGGCTGGGCGGGGCGGCGATGCCCGACGCGCCCCTCGGGAGCCGCACGACCTACCGGGTCGGGGGGACGGCGGCGCTCGGCGTCGAGCCCGCCGACGAGGCGGCGCTGCTGGCCGTCGGCCGGGCGCTGGACGGTCTGGCGGTGCCCGTCCTGGTGGTGGGCAACGGCTCCAACCTGCTCGTGTCCGACGCCGGTTTCGCCGGACTGGTGGTGGTGCTGGGACCGGACTTCGCCGGCCTCGGGATCGACGGCACCGAGGTGCGGGCAGGTGGCGCGCTGGCCCTGCCCACGCTGGCCCGACGCACGGCGGCCGCCGGTCTGACCGGGCTCGAGTGGGCGGTCGGCGTGCCGGGCACCGTCGGCGGCGCCGTCCGCATGAACGCCGGGGGTCACGGCTCGGACACCGTCGCCACCCTGGTCGGCTACCGGGTGGTGGACCTGGCCGCGGCCCGGGCGTCGGACCACCCGGTCGGGGACCTGGACGCCACCTACCGCCACACCGCGGTGGCCCCCACCGACGTGGTGGTGTCGGCCGTCCACCGTCTGACCCCCGGCGACCCGGCGACCGGTCGGGCCGCCATCGACGAAATCGTCCGCTGGCGGCGGGCCAACCAGCCGGGCGGGGCGAACGCGGGCTCGGTCTTCACCAACCCGGCCGACGACTCGGCCGGGCGGCTCATCGACGCCTGCGGGCTGAAGGGGCTCCGCATCGGCACCGCCGAGGTGTCGCCCAAGCACGCCAACTTCATCCAGGCCGACCGGGGCGGCACGGCCGACGACGTGCGCCGGGTCATGGACCGCGTCCGCGCCGTGGTGGCGGCCGAGACGGGCGTGGAGCTCACCACCGAGGTGCGGATGGTGGGCTACGACGACTGGGTGGAGGGCACCGGCCACGCCGTACCGGGCACGGGTCACGCCGACGAGGCGGCGCCGTGAGCCGCACGGACGACGAGCACGGGCACATCGACCCGAGGATCCGCCAGCGGCGGGAGTCGGTGGAGCGCAGCCGGCTCCAGCGCCGGCTGCGGTGGGTGGGCGTGGTCGTGGGGGTGGCCGCCCTGGTGGCGCTGGCCATCGGCCTCCTGCACACACCCCTCTTCGAGGCCAAGGTGGTGCGCGTCACCGGGTCCCACCCCAACACCACCGAGGCGGACATCCTCGGCGCCGCCGGGCTCCTCCACCACCCGCCCCTGGTCAGCGTGGACCCGTCGGCCGCGGCGGCCCGGATCGAGACCCTGCCGTTCATCGCGTCGGCCCAGGTCAGCAGGGACTGGCCCGACGGGGTCACCGTCCACGTGACCGAGCGGCGCCCGGTCACGACCATGGCCAACGCCAAGACGGGGTGGAACACCCTGGACGGTGCGGGACGCTCCGTGCTGTGGTCGTCGGCCCGGCCCGACCTGCCGGTCCTGGTCGTCCACGACGCCAAGGGGGCGACGGTGCCCCCGGCACCGGTGGGCGGGACGGTCGCTGCGGCGGCCGAGCCCGGGCTCACGGTGGCCCGCACCCTTCCACCGGCCTTTTCCGCCCAGGTGGGGACCATCACCGTGGCGTCGGACGGCACCGTGTCGTTGACCCTCGACAGCTCCCTGACGGTACTGCTCGGGACGACGAGCGACCTGACCGCCAAGTACGAGGACGTGGCCGCCATCATCGCCCACGCCAGCCTGCGGGGGGTCCACACCATCGACGTGACGGTGCCCCAGTCGCCCACCACGGGCCCCTGACGGCGCCGGTCGGGCACGGCCCCGACAGGGCGGTCCGGGCGGGGGCCACACCGGCCGCAGCACCGTCCCCGGTGCTTGCAAGTTCACCGTGCGAACCGTATCGTTGGCGCGAACTCGCAGGTTGGAACGGTTTCAACCTTTGGTCGAGGGTGAGGAACTCCATGACCGTTCCGGCACAGAGCAACTACTTCGCCGTCATCAAGGTGGTCGGCGTGGGCGGAGGCGGCGTCAACGCCGTCAACCGGATGATCGAGTCCGGGCTGCGCGGGGTGGAATTCATCGCCACCAACACCGATGCCCAGGCGCTGCTCATGAGCGACGCCGACCTCAAGCTCGACATCGGCCGCCAGCTCACCCGGGGCCTGGGTGCCGGCAGCGACCCCGAGGTGGGCCGCCTGGCCGCCGAGGAGCACCGGTCCGAGATCGAGGAGGCGCTGAAGGGCGCCGACATGGTCTTCATCACCGCAGGCAAGGGCGGTGGCACGGGCACCGGCGCCGCGCCGGTGGTGGCCGAGATCGCCAAGGGCCTCGGCGCCCTCACCATCGGCGTGGTCACCCGTCCGTTCACCTTCGAGGGTCGGCGCCGCTCGGTCCAGGCCGAGCAGGGCATCCAGAACCTGAAGGAGAAGGTCGACACCCTCATCATCATCCCGAACGACCGGCTCCTGACCGTGTCGAACGAGAAGACCTCGATGGTCAACGCCTTCAAGATGGCCGACGAGGTCCTCATGCAGGGCGTCCAGGGCATCACCAGCCTCATCACCATTCCGGGGCTGATCAACACCGACTTCGCCGACGTGAAGATGATCATGTCCAACGCCGGCACCGCCATCATGGGCATCGGCTCGGCCACGGGCGAGGGCCGGGCCGTCAACGCCGCCCGGGCGGCCATCACCAGCCCGCTCCTCGAGGCCTCGATCGAGGGTGCCCGGGGCATCCTGCTCAACATCGCCGGTGGTCCCGACCTCGGCCTGTTCGAGGTGAACGAGGCCGCCGAGATCATCCACGGCGTGGCCCATCCGGACGCCAACATCATCTTCGGCAGCGTCATCGACGAGGACATGGGCGAGGAGGTCCGGGTGACCGTCATCGCCGCCGGCTTCGAGCGGTGGGAGGCCCAGGCCCCGACCCGGGCCACGGCCGCCGAGTCGACCGGCCGGGACGAGTCCCGCAGCCGGGTGCTCGGCTCCGACGCGGCCCACGAGGACATCTTCGCCACTCCGGCCGACGACGACCTCGACCTGGGCGACGACGACTTCGACGTCCCCTCGTTCCTGCGCTGACCGTCGCCGTGGCGCCCGTCGAAGGCGTCCGCACCGTCGTCCTCCCCGGCGGGGTGCATGCCGCCTGGTCCGACGCGTCACGCGGTGACCTGCGGCCCGGCGGCGACGGACCGGGCGACGGACCCGCCCTGGCGACGCTGGCCGGTGCGGTGACCGCCGCCTCCGGGGCGGTGGTGGCCACGGTCGTCCGCCCGCACCAGGTCCACGGCGCCGACGTGCTCGACGTGCCGACAGGCCCGCATCCGCACCTCCGGCACGGGAGCCCGCTCCCGGAGCTGGCACCCGCCGGGGCCGCCGACGCGGTGGTGGGCGACGGGACCGGCGTGGCACTGTGCGTGCTGACGGCCGACTGCGGCGCCCTGGCCCTGGCCAGTCCGGAGGGGGTGTTCGCCGCCGTCCACGCCGGCTGGCGCGGCCTGCTGGCCGGGGTGGTCGAGGCCGCCGTCGACCGGATGCGGGCCCGGGGGGCGACGGACGTGGTGGGGGCCCTCGGGCCCTGCATCCACGCCGGCTGCTACGAGTTCTCCGGGGCGGACCTCGACGCCGTGGCCGCTGTCTACGGCGACGCCGTGCGCGCCACCACGTCGGAGGGCCGACCGGCCCTCGACGTCCCGGCCGGCATCGCCGCCGCCCTGGCCCGAGCCGACGCCCGGCCGGTCGCCGGCGTGGACGTCTGCACGGCCTGCGGCGACGGGTATTTCTCCCACCGGGCCCGCCGCGACACGGGCCGCCAGGCCCTGCTGGTCTGGTCCGTCGGCGAGGCGGCGTGAGCAGCCCCGCCGACGCCTTCCCGGGCTTCGAGGAGCGGCTGGAGGGCATCCGGGCCCGGATCGAGGCGGCGTCGCCCGACCCCGCCGCCGTCACGCTGATGGCCGTCACCAAGGGCTTCGGGCCCGAGGCCGTGCGCACCGCACTGGCCGCCGGACTGCCCGTGGTGGGGGAGAACTACGCCGACGAACTGGTCGCGAAGGCCCAGGCCGTGGCCGGCGACCCGGGCCCGGACCCGGAATGGCACTACCTCGGCGCCATCCAGCGCAACAAGGTGCCCCGGTTGGCGCCCCTGGTGGCCTGCTGGCAGGGCCTGTCCCGGCTGGCGGAGGGCCGGGCCATCGCGGCCCGCCGGCCGGGGGCGAGGGTCCTGGTCCAGGTGGACGTGGCCGGGCTGCCCGGTCGAGGCGGGGTGGCGCCGGCCGAGGTGCCGGGCCTCGTGTCGGCGCTGGCCGACGAGGACCTGGACGTGGCCGGCCTGATGGCCGTGGGAGTCCCCGGGCCCCCGGAGGGGGCGCGGGCCGGGTTCCGGACCGTCGCCCGCCTGGCCGACGACCTCGGCCTGGCCGTGCGCTCCATGGGCATGACCGACGACCTCGAGGTGGCCCTGGCCGAGGGATCGACCATGGTGCGGGTGGGCCGCGCCCTGTTCGGCGAGCGGCCGCCACGGGCCTGACCCCGCTCGGGGGCGGTGCCGGACGCCGCCGCCCGGGGGGATCCTGCGTGCAACCCCTGATCCGGGCCACGCACTACGCTGTGCCAGGGAGGAACACATGGCTACTTCGTTCTTGAAAAAGTCCATGGCCTATCTGGGCCTGGTCGATGACTACGACGACTACGACGACTACGACAGCCGTCCCGCGCCGGTGGGTGCACGGCCGCGTCCCGCCGAGGTTGAGGAGGAGCCCGCCCCCCAGGCCGCCGCCGGCCGCATCCGGGTGTCGCCCGCCCCCGCCCCCACCACCGGGCCCGTGGCCGCCGTGCCGCAGCCCGCGCCCGCCCGACCGGCCACGTCGCCGTCGGTCAAGATCGCCACCCCCGAGTCGTCGGCCGCCAACGCGCGTGTCCACATCGTGTCGCCGGCCCGCTTCGCCGACGCGGTCGAGATCGCCAACCGGCTCATGAGCAACCAGCCCGTCATCGTCAACATGCAGACGGCCGACCGCGACCTGCAGCGGCGGATGATCGACTTCTGCTCCGGCGCCACCTACGCCCTGTCGGGCGGCATGGAGCGGGTGGCCGACGAGGTGTTCCTCCTGACCCCCTCGAACGTCAAGGTCTCGGACGAGGAGCGCCAGCGCCTGGCCGACCACGGCCTCGTCAGCCCCTGACGACCCTGCCCGACCTCGGACCCGTAGGCTGATCGGCCATGCTCGCCCTGATCGGCTACGTCATGTGGCTCTTCATCATCGTCCTGTTCGCCTACTCGATCCTGAGCTGGCTCACCTTCTCGGGCAACCTCGCCTACGACTCGCCGATCCTCAAGATCCAGGCTGTCCTGTCCCGGATCTGCGAGCCGGTGCTGCGGCCGGTGCGCCGGGTCATCCCGCCCGTCCGGGCCGGCGGGGCCAGCATCGACCTGTCGGTGCTCGTCGTGTTCCTCGTCCTCACCGTCCTGATCAACACCGTCTTCCACTGACCGGACCGGCCCGCCCGCCCGGCGGCGGAACCCCGGCGAGGGAACGTCCCTGGTCAGGCGCGGGGTCGCCGGAAGGGGCCGGGACGGCCCCGCGGATCCCTGGAATTCTCCCGGTGCGCCGCTACCATTGCCGCATGGACGCTTCCCAATCTGCACTCGACTCGCTCCGCACCGTGGAGTTCCGCGAGACCCTGAAGGGGTACCACCGCGACGACGTGGACGAGTACCTGGAGAAGGCCGCGGTCGAGGCCGAGGGCCTGCAGGAGCAGCTGCGCCAGAGCAACGAGCGGCTGCGCAAGGCCGCCGAGACCATCGCCCAGCTCGAGACCGAGCTGGCGGCCAAGCCCGAGGCCGCGGTGGCGCCGGCCCCGGCCGAGCCGGCCATCGCCGACGACACCCTGCAGCGCACCCTGGTACTGGCCCAGAAGTTCGTCGACGAGACGAAGGCCGACGCCGAGGCCCAGGCCGCCCGCGTCATCGCCGACGCCGAGGCCGAGGCCCGCAAGCTGCAGGTCGAGTCCGAGCAGCGCCTGCGCGAGGAGATCGCCCGGCTGGAGGCCAACCGCGGCCAGCTCAGCGTCGAGGTGGACACCATGACCCGGCAGCTGGCCTCGGAGCGGGAGCGGCTGCGGGCCGCGCTGTCCGAGATGCTCAGCTGGGTGGACGGCAACCTCGCCGGCGCCAAGGACGAGGGCTCGTCGGTCACCAACATCTCCGACGCGCCGCGCTCCACGGGCGACGTCACCCAGCTCCGCGCCTCGGGCTCCCTGCCGCTCTGATTCCCGGGTCCCTTCCGCACTGAGCCACGGGCTCCTGTCGCACTGAGCGGCCGGCTGCAGCCCGGACATCGCCACTTCCCGGCTCCGCCGACCTGCGTCCACGCGTCCCGAGAGCCCGTCTGGCGCACTCCGGGTCCGTCCGGACCGCGGTGGCCACCGACTAGGGTGCCGGGGACGTCAGCCCGGGTCGTCCGGATTGATGTGGCCCACCGGGCACGGTAGGGTCGCCCGCTCGCCCCTGTCGGCGGTCGTGCGCCCCGGCGTCCACGCCCCGGTGCCTGGCGGTGGGCAGATCCCCCAAGGAGGTCGACTTGACCGCAGTGAAGAAGTCGGCGGGCGCCAAGACCGCGTCCACCAAGAAGGCGGCTCCGGCCAAGAAGGCCGCCACCTCGAAGAAGGCGGCTCCGGCCAAGAAGCAGGCCGCCCCGGCCACCAAGGCCGCCGCCAAGAAGGTCCCGGCCAAGAAGGCCGCGCCGGCCACCAAGGCCGCCACCAAGAAGGCCGCTCCGGCCACGAAGGCCGCTCCGGCCAAGAAGGCCGCCCCCGCCGCCAAGACCACCGCCAAGAAGGCACCGGCCAAGGCACCGGCCAAGGCCCCGGCCACCAAGGCGGCCCCGGTCAAGGCGGCCAAGAAGGCCGCCCCCGAGGCTCCCAAGCGTCCGACCACCGGCCCGTACGCCAAGGATGCCAAGTTCCTCGACGCGCAGCGGGCGCTGCTGCTCGAGGAACGCGCCATCTACGCCGGCCAGGCCGTCGACCTGCGGGCCGAGGCCGACTCGCTGGCCCTGGAGCGCGAGCCCGGTGACGTGCAGTTCGACGAGGAGTCGGGCGAGGGTGGGACGGTCACCGTCGACCGCGAGCGCAACCTGGCCCTGTCGGCCCAGGCGGTGGCGGCGGTCGAGGAGATCGACGACGCCCTGAAGAAGATCGACCGCAAGACCTACGGCGGCTGCGAGCGCTGCTTCCAGCCGATCCCGAAGGCCCGCCTCCAGGCGCTGCCCTTCGCCCGGCTGTGCGTCGCCTGCAAGAGCGGCGGCCTGTCACGGCGCTGACCGGCGAACCCGTGGTGGTGACCGACGACGGCCACCACGGCGCCGGCTCCACCGGCGCGGCCAGGCTGGCCGTCGCCCTGGGCGTGGTGGCCCTGGTCGTCCTCGCCGATCAGCTCACCAAGTGGTGGGCCGTCTCCCGGCTGTCCGAGGGCCCGGTCCACGTGTTCTGGCGGCTCGACCTCTCGCTGTCGTACAACACCGGTTCGGCGTTCAGCCTGTTCCAGGGGTACACGGGGATCCTGGTGGTGGTGGCGGTCGCCCTCGTGGCCGTCCTGCTGGTCATGGTGTGGCGGGCCACCTCGCTCGGTCGGGCGGCCATCCTCGGGCTCATCCTGGGCGGCGCCCTCGGCAATCTGAGCGACCGGTTCTTCCGGGGGCAGCACGGCGCCGTCGTGGACTACGTCGACTTCCACTTCTTCCCGAGCTTCAACGTGGCCGACTCGTGCATCACGGTCGGCTGCATCCTGCTGGTGCTGTCCATCCTGTTCGAGGGCCGTCGGTCGTGAGCGGGCTCCGGGTGACCGTGCCGGGCTCACTCGACGGCGTGCGGGTGGACCGGGCCGTGGCCCTGCTGGCCGACGTCTCCCGCTCGGCGGTCGACGGTCTGGTGGCCGACGGCCGCGTGGTGGTGGACGACCGGGTGGTGACGAGCCGCAAGCTGTCGCTGCGGGAGGGGCAGACGCTGGCGGTCGACCTGCCCGACGACGACGGGGCGGCGGCGGTCCCGGTCGGGGACCCGTCGGTCGAGGTGGTGGTGGTCCACGAGGATGCCGACGTGATCGTGGTCGACAAGCCGGCCGGCCTGGTGGTCCACCCGGGCGCCGGCCACCGGACGGGCACGCTCGTGCACGGCCTGGTCGCCCGCTACCCGGAGCTGGCGGCGCTGCCGGCCGAGGTGGGGTCGGAGCCCGACCGGCCCGGCATCGTCCACCGGCTCGACCGGGGGACGTCGGGCCTCATGGTGGTGGCCCGCACCCCCGACGCGTACCACTCACTGGTGGGCCAGCTGTCGGCCCGGGACGTCGCCCGCACCTACCGGGCGCTGGTGCTGGGCACGGTGGAGGGCGACTCGGGCCTGGTGGACGCGCCCATCGGCCGCTCGACGAACTCGCCCACCCGCATGGCCGTCTCGCGCAAGGGCAAGGAGGCCCGCACGCGCTACGAGGTGGAGGAGCGCTTCGCCTCGCCGGCCCCGACGACGCTGGTGCGGGCCTCGCTCGAGACGGGCCGGACCCACCAGATCCGGGTGCACCTGGCGGCCATCGGCCACCCGGTGGTGGGGGACGACACCTACGGCCAGGGACGCTCCCTGCCCGGGGCCACGGTGGAGCGGCCCTTCCTGCACGCCTACGCCCTGGCCTTCGACCACCCGCGCACCGGCCAGCGGGTGTCGTGGACGTCGGAGCTGCCGGACGACCTGGCCCGCCAGCTGGCCGCGCTGGGGGAGTAGGGCCCCGGGCCCGGACGCGGAACGTCCCCAGGACCCGGGGGGTGGTCGTGGGGACGAGTCCGTGCTGCTGGGTTCGGGCCGGCGGGGGACCGGCCCGGGGGGTTGATCAGGCGGCCTCGTGAGCCGCTTCGAGCACGTCATCGATGGACAGGAGCTCGAGCGCCTCGGCCTCGGCCTGGCGGACCTTGCGGACGCCGATGCCCATGCGCTCGGCCGTGGTCTGCAGCGACGCCGGGTCGCTGCCGTCGAACCCGAACCGGTGCCGGATGACCTCACGCTGGAGGTCCGAGAGCTTGTCCACGGCCTGGCGGACCAGGTCGAGGGTGAGCTCCGAGGCGACCTCCTCCTCGAAGTCGGTCTGGTCGGTCGACACCAGGTCGCCCAGCGTGGCGGTCGAGTCGGTGGCGGCGGGCTGGTCGAGGCTGGCCACGACCCGTGCGGCCTGGGTCAGGTCCTCGCGCATCGGCGCCGTGGTGTTGGTGGCGTCGTCGAGCTCGGCGTCGGTCGGCGGGCGCTGCAGCTGGTGGGTGAGCTCCCACATGGCGGCGTCCACCTGCTGGTTGCGCTCGGCCACCTCCATGGGGAGGCGGATGGTGCGACCGTGCTGCTGGACGGCCCGCTGCAGGGCCTGGCGGATCCACCAGGTGGCGTACGTCGAGAAGCGGAAGCCCCGCTCCCAGTCGAACTTGTCGACGGCCCGCATGAGGCCGAAGGTGCCCTCCTGGATGAGGTCGGGCAGGTCCACGCCCCGGTCCTGGTAGCGGCGGGCCCAGTGGACGACCAGGCGCAGGTTGGCCGCCACCATCTCGCGGCGGGCCGCGTCGTCGCCCGCGGCCACCCGCTTGGCCAGCTCGGTCTGGGCCTCGTGGTCGGGCAGCGGGTGGTGGTCGAGGTCACGCAGGAAGAGGCCGAGGCTGTCGGCGTCCGACCCGCGGTTGCGGTTGGCCGAGTTGCGGGCGGTGGGCGGAGCGGTGGAGCCGGTCGTGGCCGTGGAGGTCCCTGATGCCTGGTTCTTCGCTGTCGCGGTGCGCGTGCTCATTCCTGTCCTCGATCCTCCTGGTCCGGTCTCGCCATATCCAACGCCGGTGGCTTCCGATCCATTCCTTCCGGCCGGATGTCGTTCCGTCGGGATCCGGCCGGAAACCGCCGGGGAGCGCCCGCCCCCGGGTTTGCGCTTCTGGTGTTCGGAGTGGTCGGCTGCTCGGATGACCTCTTACCCCCGTGTGGCCCTCGTACGCCACGGCGAGACGGCCTGGAGCCGCGACCGGCGCCACACCGGCCGCACCGACATCCCCCTGACGGCCGGGGGGGAGGAGCAGGCGGCGGCCCTGGCGCCCCGCCTGACCGGCTTCGAGCCGGCGGAGGTCCTGGTCAGCCCCCTGTCCCGGGCCACCCGGACGGCCCAGCTGGCCGACCTCGGGAGCTTCGAGGTCGAGCCCGACCTGGTGGAGTGGGACTACGGCGACTACGAGGGCCGGACCACGGCCGCCATCCGGGCGGACCGGCCCGGCTGGGAGCTGTTCGGCGACGGGGTGCCCCATGGCGAGTCCCTCCACGACGTTGCCACCCGGGTGGACCGGGTCATCGCCCGCATCCGGGCCGGGTCGGGGGACGTGGCCTGCGTGGCCCACGCCCACCTGCTGCGGGTCCTGGCCGTGCGGTGGCTGGGCATCGACCCGGTGGCCGCCCGCTTCCTGGTCCTCGGGCCCGCCTCGTTCAGCGTGCTGGGCTGGGAGCGGGAGCAGGCGGTCATCGAGCACTGGAACCTGTGACGGGCCCCACCGACCGGCGCTGACCGTCCCGATGGGCTCGGCTGCGCCCCAGGTCAGGCGGGCGAGGGCCCCTCGGGGGCGGTCCCGTCGGCCACCGGGTCGGGCCGGGGGCGGATCCTCCAGGGGTCCGGCGCCACCCCGCCCGGACGCCGGTCGGTCGGCCGCGAAGGCTCCATCGACTCGCCACGGAACCGGCGCCGGGGGCCCGACCACGGGGCCGGCGGGGCGTCGAGGCGGTAGCAGAGGGCGTAGGCGACGGACTCGTAGTTGACCCGCCAGCCCCGGAAGTGGGCCCAGGCGTCGTCGACGGTCCGGGACACCGGGTAGCCCAGGGCCTCGAGCTGGCGGAAGGCCGCGTCGAAGGTGGCCTCGGTCAGTTCGATCGGGTCGTCCGGACGGGGGTCGGGGTCGAAGGGGATGCGCATGACCTGGGCGATGTCGCGCAGGCACATGAACCCCATCCGGAGGCACATGCGGGCCTCGGGCGGTGCGCCGGCCGGGTCGATCGCCAGCTCCAGGGCGGCGGCGTCCAGTACGGCCAGCAGGCTCACGATCCACGAGTTCTTGGCCCGCGGCGAGCGCAGGTAGAGCAGCGAGGGGTAGGTGCAGTGGCTCTCGGTCACGTCGGCGGCCCACCGCTCCCAGTCGCCGAAGAGCCCGGTCAGGTGGTCGACGGTGCCCACCAGCTGGTGGCGGACCAGGATCTCGGGCCCCCAGGCCGGCGAGCCGGCCCTGCTCTCGAGCAGGGTGACCATCGTCTCGCGGCGGTTGTAGGCCGAGTAGAGGGTGGGCAGGTAGGCGATCTGGAGCGCCACCAGGACGAGGCCGGTGCCGGCGGCGATGAAGTCGAGGGCGCGCGAGCCCGACGTGTGGCTCACGGCGAAGCCCAGGGTGAACACCGAGGAGCCGGCCTCGCCGAAGGCCCGGGCGAACGGCTCGTGGCCGGTGCCCCAGTCGACCAGGGCGAACCCCACCAGGGTCATGAGCAGCCAGGTGACCAGCAGGGCCACCAGCGCCACGGGCTCGGACACGGCCAGCAGCCGGTCCTTGGCATCGAAGGTCCGGGCCAGGTGGGACGCCCGCCGGAAGCCGGCCCGCACGACCACCATCGGGTAGACGATGAGCGTCGAGGCGGGGCGCGGGACGATCAGGACCCACAGCACGCTGCGGGCGGTGGCCAGGAGGACGACGATGCCGGCCAGCAGGACCAGCAGGTGCTCGACCGTCACGGACGACGACGGCCGGTCAGACGACCACGTCGGGCGCCACGGGGACCCGGCCCTGGGCCCGGGCCACCATGTCGGCCAGGGTGAAGGAGTCGAGGTGGGTCCGCATGTGCTCGCCCACGTCGGCCCACACGGCCAGGAGGACGCACTGCCCCTCGTGGTCGCAGGCCCCGTTCTCGTGGGGGACGCCGAAGTCGCCGGCCACGATCGGGCCGTCCACGGCGGAGACGATCTGGGACAGCGTGATCTCCTCCGGCGGCCGGGCCAGCACGTAGCCGCCGCCGACCCCCCGCTTGGACCGGACGAGGCCGGCGCCCTTCAGGGCCAGCAGGATCTGCTCGAGATAGGGCTGGGGGAGGCCGGTGCGGTCGGCGATGTCCCGCACCGCCGTCGGGCCCTCCCCGCCGTCGGCGTGGAGCGCGAGGGACAGCAGGGCACGGCTGGCGTAGTCCCCGCGGGTCGAAACCTTCACAGGCCCATGCTAGTGACTGCACCCCGGCGCGGGAGTCTGCCCGGTGCCTGCACAGGGGTGCGGGCGGTGGGCTGGGCCGGGGTCCGTCGGGACCTCCGGTGGGGCCGGAGCGGTGTCAGCGTCCGCCGAGCTTGCCGGCGGCCAGGTCCTCGGCCATGGCCCAGCCGAACGTGACCAGGCGGCCGCCGTTGGCGCAGTCCACCGACTCGAAGAACGTGACGTATTCGGGGCCGGGCTCGGACTTGTGGCTGGCGAAGTCGAAGCCACCCGCCTCGCCCCCGTCGCCCGACACCACGAAGGTGCGGTCGTCGATCCGGCCGTCGGCGCCGAAGCGCTTGGCCAGGCGGCGGCCCCAGGCCCGCTCCTCGCCGGTGGCCTTCTGGGCCGGTGCGGGCACCACGTCGGTGAGCCCGGCGAAGGCCTTGAAGCCGTCGGCGCCGAGCAGGCGGGTGCCGACCAGGACGTCCTCGTCGGGGAAGGCCAGCAGGGCCCGCCGGTACTTGTCGCCCATCATGGCCCGCAGGACGGTGTCGGAGCGGGAGGTCCGGTCGACCGTGGCCAGGCCGATCAACAGGGACGGGGTGCCGCCGATGCGCTCCAGCGTGGAGAAGGAGTAGCCCCGCAGCTTGGTGCCCTCGCGCGCCCGGGTGACGAGCACCCACTCCTCGCGCTGCTTGGACAGGAACCCGATGTCGAAACGAGGCTCCCGCTCGGCGCAGAGGTCGGCCATCTCGGCCAGCTCGGCGTCACTGATCGACGTGCAATCCTTGGTCTCCACCTGGATGGACATGTGTCGTTCCGTACTCCTCGATCTCCCTGCGTCTCCATCCCCCGCACCCGGTCGGCCGTGGTCCTCCGGGACGAGCCGCCGCAGGGGAGGGGCATCGTCACGGATCGCCCACGCCAGGCGCCGTCCATTGATTTTACGGGATTTTCGGTCGGCTGTCGTATCCGGCCCCTCGAACAGCGTCTCCGGAGCCCTGACCAGGGGCGGACCGGGCCCCGGGTCGGGGTGCAACCCCGCCTACCCCCGGACGGTTCTGACGGGCCGTCAGGACTGGATGGCGTTCTGGCCGAGCAGCACCCGCAGCTCGCCCATGAGGCCCCGGCTGGCGTCCACGTTGAACTCGGACGGCAGCCGGAGGACCTTGTCGCCCACGTGGAGCAGCACCGGCGAATGGCCAGGGTGCTCGGACAGGAGGCGCTTCAGGTCGTCGACGGTCCGGTCGGTCAGGGTGCCGAGGGGCAGGGAGATCCGCAGGTCACGGAGGCCGTCGGCCACCAGCTCGGGCCGCGAGACCTCCATGCAGACGAGCTTGAGCCGCTCGTCGCGCATGTCCATGCGGGCCTTCACGACCACGATGGCGTCGTCGTCGAGCAGGGCGCCGTAGTCGGCCATCGTCTTCGGGAACACGAAGGCCTCGATCGAGGCGTCGAGGTCCTCGAGCACGAAGGTGGCCATGAGGTCGCCCTTCTTGGTGTAGCGCCGCTGGAGCTCGGTGATGACCCCGCCCACCACTTTGACGCCGCCGCCGCTGCCCTCGTAGCCCGAGCCGGCCATGGCGTCGGGGTCGTAGTCGCGCAACTCGGCCAGGCTGCAGTCGGTCAGCCGGGAGAGGGAACCCTCCAGGCCCATGAGCGGGTGGTCGCTGATGTACAGCCCGAGCATCTCCTTCTCGAACGCCAGGCGGAGCGTCTTCTCGAACTCGGAGTCGGGGATGGGCACCCGCGTGTCGGCAAACCCGGTGGTCTTCCCCTCGTCGGGCTCCTCCAGGCTGGCGAAGAGCGACATGACGCCGGCGTCGTGCTCCCGCCGCCGCTCGAGGGTCCGGTCCACGATCTCCTCGAAGGTCAGGAACAGCCCCTGGCGGGCGTGGCCGAGCGAGTCGAACGCCCCGGCCTTGATCAGCGACTCCAGCGTCCGCTTGTTGAGCACCTGGGGGTCGACGCGCTGGCAGAAGTCGTAGAAGTCGACGAAGGGACCCTGTTCCCGCTCGGCCACGACGAGGCCGACCAGGGCCTCGCCCACGTTGCGCACGGCCGCCAGGCCGAAGGTGATGGCCCCGAGCCCGTCGGGCGTCGGCGCGACGACCGGTCCGACCGCCCCGTCCCCACCCTCGTCACCCTGCCCGCCGTCGGCACCGCCGACGGTGAAGTCCGGCGTGAATTCGGCCAATGAGCGGTTGACGTCGGGGACGAGCACCTCGATGCCGAGCGAGCGGCACTCGCCGAGGTAGATGGCCGTCTTGTCCTTGTTGTCCTTGACGCTGGTAAGCAGGCTGGCCAGGTACTGGACCGGGTAGTGGGCCTTCAGCCAGGCCGTCTGGTAGGCGATGAAGCCGTAGCCGTAGGAGTGGGACTTGTTGAAGGCGTAGTCGGCGAAGGGCTCGATGATGTCGAAGAGGGCGGTGCCGAGCTCCTCGCCGTAGCCCTCGGTCACGCAGCCGGCCACGAACTTCTCGCGCTCGGCCTGGATGAGGGCCCGGATCTTCTTGCCGCAGGCCTTGCGCAGGTTGTCCGCCTCGGCCAGCGTGTACCCGGCGAACTTCTGGGCGACCCGCATGACCGACTCCTGGTAGATCATCAGGCCGTAGGTGTCCGCCAGGATGGCCTCGAGGTCGGGGTGGGCGTAGGTGACGGGCTGGCGGCCGTTCTTCCGGTCGGCGTAGTCCCGGTGCATGTTGGCCGCCATGGGCCCCGGGCGGTACAGCGCCACCAGGGCGGCCACGTCGTCGAAGGTGGTCGGGGCGAGCGAGCGCATGAGCGAGCGCATGGGTCCGCCCTCGAGCTGGAACACGCCCATCGAGTCGCCCTTGCGCAGCATCTCGAAGGTGGGCTCGTCGTCGAGGGGGATGTTGTCGATGTCCGGGCGGGCGCCGGTGGAGGACTCGATCAGGTCGAGGGCCCGCTCGATGACCGAGAGGTTGCGCAGCCCCAGGAAGTCCATCTTGAGCAGGCCGAGGTCCTCGACGCCGTGCATCTCGTACTGCGTGACGATGGGGGCGTCGTCGGGGTTGTTGTTGTCCGGCTTGCGCTGGATGGGGACGTACTCGGTCAGCGGCTGGTCGGTGATGACCACCGCCGCGGCGTGGATGCCGTCCCCCCGGCGCAGGCCCTCGAGGCCCTTGGCCACGTCGATGACCTTCTTGGCGTCGGCGTCCGTCTCGTACATCGTTCGCAGCTCGCCTGCGAGCTGGAACCCCTCCTCGTAGCCCTCGGTCTTGTCGAGGCAGGCGGCCAGCGGCGTGTCCCGACCCATGAGCAGCGGCGGCATCGCCTTGGCGATCTTGTCGCCGACGATGTACGGGTAGCCGAGCACCCGGGAGGCGTCGCGCACAGCGGCCCGGGCCTTGATGGTGGAGAAGGTGACGATCTGGGCCACGTGGTCCGACCCGTAGCGCTCGGCCGCGTACTTGATCATGTCGCCGCGGTAGCGCTCGTCGAAGTCCATGTCGATGTCGGGCATCTGGATGCGGCCGGGGTTGAGGAACCGCTCGAACAGCAGGTCGTAGCGGATCGGGTCGAGGTCGACGATCTGCAGGCAGTAGGCCACACAGCAGCCGGCCGCCGACCCGCGTCCGGGCCCGACCCGGATCCGGCGCGAGCGTGCGAAGCGGATCAGGTCCCACACCACGAGGAAGTAGGCCGAGAACCCCATGTTGCCGATGACGTCGAGCTCGTAGTCGAGCCGCTCCATCACGGCGGCCGGGATCGGCAGGCCGTAGCGCTCCTTCGCCCCCTCGATGCTGAGGTGGCGAAGGTAGGCGGCCGCGCCGACCTCGTACGTCTCGCCGGTGAACTCGTCCGGCACCGGGAACTGGGGGAGGCTCGGCTTGCCGAAGTCGATCTCGACGTTGGCCCGCTCGGCGATCAGCAGCGTGTTGTCGCACGCCTCGGGCAGCTCGCGGAAGAGGTGCCGCATCTCGGCGGCGGACTTCAGGTAGTGCTCCTCGCCCTCGAACTTGAAGCGCTTGGGGTCGTCGATGAGTGCGCCCGTCTGCACGCACAGCAGGGCGTCGTGGGCGACGTGGTCCTCGCGGTGCGTGTAGTGGCTGTCGTTGGTGGCGAGCAGCGGGGCGCCGATCCGGTGGGCGATCTCCACCAGGGCGGGGTTGGTCTTGTCCTGCTCGGGCAGCCCGTGGTCCTGCAGCTCGACGAAGAGGTTGCCCTTGCCGAAGATGTCCTGGAGGCGGCCGGCCAGCATCTCGGCCTTGACCTGGTCGTCGGCCAGGAGCGCCTGGAGGACCACGCCGCCGAGACAGCCGGTGGTGGCGATGAGGCCGGAGGCGTGGCGCTCGAGCAGCTCCCAGTCGAGCCGGGGCTTGTAGTAGTAGCCCTCGAGGTAGGCGGCCGACGACAGCTTCAGCAGGTTCCGGTAGCCCTCGTTCGACTCGGCCAGGAGGGTCAGGTGGTAGTACAGCTTCTCCCCACCGCCGGCGTCGCCCCCGGTGTCGTCCACCTTGCCCCGGCGTACCGGGCGCTCGTGGCGCGACTCGCCGGCCATGTAGGCCTCGGTGCCGATGACCGGGTTGATGCCGGCATCGCGGCAGGCGGCGTAGAAGTCGAGGACCCCGTACATATTGCCGTGGTCGGTGATCCCGAGGGCGGGCATGCCGTCCTCGACGGCGGCCTGCACCAGGTCGGACACCCGCGCCGCCCCGTCCAGCATCGAGAACTCGGTGTGGGTGTGGAGGTGGGTGAACGACCGTGCTGCCAAGTTCCCGCGTGCCCTTCGAAATCGGTCGTCCGGTACGCCGGGGGAGCCCCCGGAGGAGTTCTCCACAGCCTGTGGACGAGTTACAGCGATGTGATTCGACGATAGCGCGGGCGACGGCGGTGGGGTGGGCCCGTGCGTTGACCTGGGACGGTGCCCGCCGCTGGTCGACGGGTGGGGTGCGACGGGTCCCGGGAGCGCCCACCGGAGCGGTCGGTCCGGTCCCGAATGGAGCCCCGAGATGCCGGCGCCGACGTCGTCGGGGTGGGGGTCGCACCGGAGGCCGACCGGCCGGGCGGCGGTGCCCCTGCCGTGGCAGGCTGGCGCCATGTCCGACCAGCGCATCGAGGTGTCCCGTCCGATCCCGGCTGCGCCGGCCGAGGTGTTCGCCGTGCTGTGCGAGCCGGCGGGCCACGTGGCCATCGACAGCTCGGGCATGCTCATGTCGTCCACGGGCGCCACGGTGGCCGCCGTCGGCGACCGGTTCGTCGTCCACATGGACCGCGAGGCGCTGAACGATTTTCCGCTGGGCGAGTACGACGTGACGGTCGTCATCACCGACTTCGAGCCGGGTCGTCGCATCGCCTGGACGGTGGAGGGCGCCATCGAGCCGCCGCTCCGCCACGTCTACGGGTACGTGGTCGAGGCGGCCGACGGCGGGTCGCTGGTCACGTCCTATTACGACTGGTCGAACGCCGACCCCGTCTGGCTGGACGCCGACATCTTCCCCATCCTGTCGGAGGGCGCACTGCGGGCGACGCTGGGGATCCTGGCCCGCACGGTGGCACAGGGGTGGGTGCCGCCGGCCTGAGCCGGGACCGGAGCCGGCCGGCTAGAGGTACGTGCCGGGGCGTCCGGCGTTGCCGTCGCCGCCGGTGAGCGAGCGCTGGCGCATCTCGTCGAGCTGGGCCCGGGCCGCCACCTGCTGGGCGACCAGGGTGGCCTGGATGCCGTGGAACAGGCCCTCGAGCCACCCCACCAGCTGGGCGTGGGCGATGCGGAGCTCGGCATCGGACGGGGTGGGGGAGTCGAAGGGGATGGAGACCCGGTCGAGCTCGGCCACCAGGTCGGGGGAGAGGCCGTCGGCCAGCTCCCGGATCGACTGCTCGTAGATCTCGCGCAGCCGCCCCCGGCTGGCCTCGTCGAGCGGCGCCTGACGGACCTCCTCGAGCAGCTGCTTGACCATCGAGCCGATCCGCAGCAGCTTGGCCGGCTGCTCGATGGACTCGGTGGTGTCCTCCCCCTCGCCGTCACCGTCCGCGCCGGCCTCGCCCGGCGTGAGCATGGCGGCGTCGACGACCTCGGGGCGGAGCGCGCCCTCGGCCGCACCGACGGGTGGGGTGGTGTCCTCGGGCACGGTCATCCTCCTCCCAGTGCCACCAGGGGCACCAGCATCTCGTCGCTCGTCAGCGATCCGTGACGGCAGGCCAGGCGGTTCTCCCCCGGGTCGGCCGGGTCCACGAAGGCGACGGGCTCGAAGGGGATCAGGGCCACATCGCCCAGCCGCCCGGCGAAGCCGTCGCCGAGCGGTCCACCGAACCAGCCCTCGTCGACCAACCGGTCCCGGCTCCGTACCCAGGCACAGGCGCCGTAACGCTCCTCGCACAGGGCGGCGAGGTCGTCGGCCGCCCCCGGCCGGGCGTGGAGCCACCGGAAGCGGCCCTCGCCCGAGAAGAACCGGACCATCCCCATGGCGTCGGCGCCCAGCACCTCGACGCGGTTCCCCACCTCGATCTGGCCGTGGTCGGCGGTCACCAGCAGCACCGCCCCGGGGGGCAGGACGGCCACCAGGTCGGCCACCATGCGGTCGACGGCGGCCAGCTCGGCGTCGTAGTGGGGGCCGAACCCGTGGGCGTGGGCCACCTTGTCGACGCCGTCGTAGTAGGCGTAGACGAACGGGGCGCCCTCCTCCAGGCTGGCGGCCACCTCCACGGCCAGCGACGACGGGACGCGGTACTCGTGGAGCGGCGAGTCGCCGAGGTGGGCGGCGGTGAACCCGGTGCCGCCGAAGTCCGACTTGGACACCACCGGCACGGCGCCCGCGCTCCCCGCGAACGGGGCGATGGGCTGGAACGTGCGGACCGGCACGGTGCGACGGGCATCGTCGGAGCGGTTGCCCAGGGTCCAGCGCAGCATGTTGAGGATGCGGTCGCCCTCGGCCAGCCGGTAGCCGAGCACCCCGTGGCCGGCGGGCGGGCACCCGGTGGTGATCGACGTGAGGGCGGCGGCCGTGGTGGTGGGGGCGATCGACGTGATGGCCCGGTCGATGCCGGCGCCGGCCGAGAGGGTCGGGGTGAGCGACCGCCGGGCCCGCAGCTGCTCCCACCCGAGCCCGTCGACGACCAGCAGCACGATCTGGCGGGCGTGCTCGGCCAGCTGGGGGATCCAGTCGCAGTCGCCGGTGGCGGTGCCGGTCACGATCCTCGGGACCAGGTTGGCGATGCACCCGCCGGCGTAGTCGGGCAGCAGCGGGGCGGGCGCAGCCGTCGCGTCGGAGCCGGCGGTGGAGGGGGAGGACATCGGCACCGACTGTAGGCGAGCGGGCGGCACCCCCGGTCCCCGCCTGCGGCCCGAGGCGGACGGGCGCTGGCCGGTCAGCTGCGGGGCAGCAGCGCCCGCACGGTCTTGTAGCAGTGGCCGTCACGCGGGGTCGACACCGCGGCCACCAGGTAGTGGGGCTTGAACCCCAGCGCCGACGCGAGGTCCTTGCCCTGCAGCCGGTCCCGCCGTGCCACGTCGAGCGCCCGTTCGAGCCGGGGGTCCTCGACCGGCAGCCAGTTGTCGCTCCGGCCCCAGCCGAACCGGACCCAGGCCGTCCGGTCGCCGATGCGGCGGAACAGGACCGGCCCCTTGGTGGGCTCGACCAGGGCGAGCGACGGACGGAACCCCTTGAACTCCCAGTAGGGGGCGGAGGCGCCGGGGAAGCCCAGCACGTGGTCCTCGACCGGAGCAGCCAGCTGGTGGAGCAGGCGGCGCACGTGGCGGCCGTGGAGGGTCCCGAGGTGGCGGGGCAGGCCGACCGCCGTCACCGCCTCGGGCTGGGCGAGGTCGTCGCGCTGGGGCTCGTCGGCCAGGTGGGTCTCGACCACGTCGAAGGGGGCGAGGTCGGGCCCGTGCTCCTCGGGCCAGTCGACCCGCACCCGGACCAGCGCGCCCGACGCCAGGTCGACGCCGGTGGTGTCCTCGGGATGGGACGCCAGGACCAGCAGGGTGAGCGCCGTGCCGCCGTCGACGGCGATCTGGTCACGGTGCTTGATCGAGCGCGCCACCTCCCGTGCGGTCCCGTTCCGGGGCGTGCGGGAGGAGTGGGTCGCCATCACCCGGTCTGTCTAGCAGGCGGCCGGTCAGCCGCCCCCGGCGCCGGACGCAACCAGCTGACCGGCGAGGGTGACAGCGTCGTCGGCCGGCAGCTGGCACACGTACCCGCGGCAGACGTAGGCGTGGCCCGGCGGCCGGTCCTCCCACAGGGGCGTGCCGGTCGGCTCGCCCCAGGCCAGCACCGCACCCGGCAGCCAGTGCCGCCGCACCTCGGCCAGCAGGTCGGGCCGGTCGCCGGTCACCAGGACCTCGGTGGCGCCCCGGGCCAGGAGGTCGGCGGTCAGCACCGTGTGGGCGAAGGCGGTCGGGTGGCGGACGAGCAGGTCGCCCAGGAGCTCGACCACGCCCCGGGCCTGGGCGGTGTAGGCCGGCTCGCCGGTCAGCGCCCCCAGGCGGGCGAGCGCCTGTGCGGCCACGGCGTTGGCCGACGGGGTGGCCCCGTCGAAGACGTCCTTGGTGCGGACGATCAGCTGCTCGGCGTCGGCCGCGGTGGTGAAGAACCCGCCCTCCGCCGTGTCGGCGAAGCGCTCGATCAGGTCGTCGGCCGTCGCCGTGGCCCGCGCCGTCCACTCGGCCCGACCGGTGAGCTCGGCCAGTCGGGTGAAGCAGTCGATCAGCCAGGCGTGGTCGGCGGCGTAGGCCAGGTGTCGGGCGCCGCCCGAGCGCTGCCAGCTGCGCAACCACCGCCCGTCGGCGTCGCGCAGGTGCTCCCAGAGGAACGTCCCGATCCCGACGGCCGCGGTGGCCCAATCGGTGCGCCCGGCAGCGCCCGCCGCCTCGGCCAGCGCCCCGGCGTACATGGCGTTCCACTCGGTCAGCACTTTGTCGTCGAGGCCGGGCCGCACCCGGCCGGCACGGCGGGCCAGCAGACGGCGTCGGCCGACCTCGACCGGCTCCGGACCGGTGAGCGGCCCGCCGACCGGGCGGCGCAGGATGGTGGCCCCTTCGAAATTGCCCCCGGGGGTCACGTCGAAGAACCCCCGCACCGCCGCGCCCACGCCGGCGTCCTCGGCCGCCTCGTCGACCTCCTCGGGGGTCCAGACGTAGAAGCGGCCCTCGACGCCCTCGGAGTCGGCGTCCTCGGCCGAGTACACGCCGCCCTCCGGGGCGGTCAGGTCGCGGGCCACGTAGGCGGCGATCCCCTCGGCCACGCCGAGGTAGGCGGCGTCGCCGGTGACCTGCCAGCCGTGGACGAAGGCCCGCAGCAGCCCGGCCTGGTCGTAGAGCATCTTCTCGAAGTGGGGGACGAGCCACTCCCGGTCGGTGGCGTAGCGGGCGAAGCCGCCGCCCAGGTGGTCGTGGATCCCCCCGGCGGCCATGGCGTCGAGGGTCCGGGTGGCCAGCAGGCGGGCCCGGTCGCCCGCCTCGTCCGCGCCGAGGCGCACGGACTGGCGGAGCGCCACGTCCACCAGGGTCGGCTGCGGGAACTTGGGGGCCGGGCCGAAGCCGCCCCACTCGGCGTCGAAACGCGAGGCCAAGTCGGCCACGGCCGGGGCGAGGAGGTCGGGCGGCTCGGCGCCCTCCGCGTCGCCCAGCAGCGGGGCGGCTCCCGGTCGGCGGGCGATCCTCGACCGGTCGGCGATGGCGGCGGCCAGCTCGTCGGCCTGCTCCTCGACCTCGCCGCGGCGGTTGGCCCACACGTCGGACAGGGCGCCCAGCACGGTGGTGAACGACGGCCGGCCCTGGTGGTCGTCGGGCGGGAAGTACGTGCCCCCGTAGAAGGGGCGCCGGTCGGGGGTCAGGAAGACGCTCATGGGCCACCCGCCGCTGCCGGTGACGGCCTGGACGGCCTCCATGTAGACGGCGTCCACGTCGGGACGCTCCTCCCGGTCCACCTTGACGCAGACGAACCCGGCGTTGAGGCGGGCGGCCACGGCCGGGTCCTCGAAGGACTCGTGGGCCATCACGTGGCACCAGTGGCAGGCGCTGTAGCCGACCGACAGGAAGATGGGCTTGTCCTCGGCGGCCGCCCGGGCGAACGCCTCCTCGCCCCACGGATACCAGTCGACCGGGTTGTCGGCGTGCTGGCGGAGGTAGGGGCTGGTCTCGTCGGCCAGGCGGTTGGGCGGGGCCACGGCGTCAGGGTACCGGGGAGCACCGGGACACGGCACCTGCCCTCCCGGAGACCGGGTACCGTCTGCCCGCCTGCGTGGCCGTGACATCGCCACACCGGTTGCCGGACCATGCCACCGACCGACGCCGCGGCTGGTCATACTTCCGGCGTGGGCCCGGTCGGGACCACGCCGGATGTGCCGGCACGCGACGGAGGTGGGACGGGATGCAGACGACCGCGACGGGAGTGGTGGGCACCGGGTCCGGACGACGGAGGGCGTCCCGACGGGTCGGGACCGTCATGGCCGCGCTGGCGCTGATCGGCGGCCTGGCGGTGGGGGCGGCCGTAGCCGGCACGTCGGGTGTCGCCGCAGCCGGGGCTCCGGCCGGTGGCGGGACGTGGGCGCTGCTGCAGGGCATCGGCCCGTCGCCGCGCGGCTACCAGTCCTCGGCGTACGACCCGGCCACCGGCCAGTGGCTCATGTTCGGTGGCGAGGCGGGCGCGTTCGGCGGCCGCGAGAACGCCTTCGACCGGTCGCACACGTCCGGGGGCGCCCTGTCCGAGACGTGGGACTGGAACGGCACCGGGTGGCAGACCGTGGACCCGGTCACCGTGCCCGCAGCCCGATTCGCCGCGTCGATGGCCTATGACCCGACGACCCACCAGGTGGTCCTCTACGGCGGCTCGACGGGGGCGTCGGTGCTCGGTGACACCTGGAACTGGGACGGCCACAACTGGCACCAGCTGACGCCGGCCACCAGTCCGCCGCCCCTGTACGCCGCCTCGATGGCCTTCGACCAGGCGACGAATCAGCTGCTGCTCTTCGGGGGCGACACCTCCATCGGCTCCACCGGCTTCGTCAACACCACGTGGGCCTGGGACGGCGCGACCTGGACGCAGCTGACCCCGGCGACGAGCCCGCCCGCTCTGGGCGGCCAGTCGATGGCCTTCGACCCGACGACCGGGCAGGTCGTGGTGTCCGGCGGGTTCGACGGCACGACGACGGTCGCCACCACCTGGACGTGGGACGGCACGACGTGGGCGCTGCAGACGCCGGCGACGAGTCCGTCGGCCCGGGCGTTCGGTGCCATGGACTTCGATGCCGCCACGGGCCAGCTCCTCCTGTTCGGTGGCGCCTCGCTGTCGGATCCGACCGCCCTGGACGACACGTGGGAGTGGACGGGGACCACATGGACCCAGCTGTCCCCCCGAGCCAGCGCCCAGGGCGTGGCCGGAGGTTCGATGTCCTACGACCCGCGACTGGGCAAGCTGGTCCTGTACGGCGGTGATGCCACGTCGACCGGCACCATGACCAACCTCACCTGGGGGTGGTCCGGACTCTCCGCGAACCCCGGGTTCTGGCAGGTGGGGTCCAACGGGGCGGTCATCCCGTCGGGCCGGGCACCGACGCTGGGCTCACCGGTCGGGACGCCGTTATCGGCGCCGCTCGTCGGGATGGCGGCGACGGGGGACCGCAAGGGCTACTGGCTGACGGCGGCCGACGGCGGCGTGTTCGCCTACGGTGACGCCACGTTCTACGGCTCGCACGGCGGGTCGGCCCTCAACCAGCCGGTGGTCGGCATGGCGCCGATGCCCGACGGGAGCGGCTACTGGCTGGTGGCCTCCGACGGCGGCATCTTCTCGTACGGCGACGCCCTCTTCCACGGCTCGATGGGCGGCCAGGCGCTCAACCAGCCGATCGTCGGGATGGCGGCCACGCCGGACGGACAGGGCTACTGGCTGGTGGCCTCCGACGGCGGCATCTTCGCCTTCGGTGACGCCTGGTTCTGGGGTTCCCTCGGCAACGTCCACCTGAACTCGCCGATCGTCGGCATGGCCGCCACGCCCAGTGGCATGGGCTACTGGCTGGTGGCGGCGGACGGCGGCGTGTTCGCGTTCGGCGACGCCACCTTCTTCGGGTCACACGGCGGGTCGGCGCTGCAGTCGCCGGTGGTGGGCATGGCCGCGACCGCGGACGGCGGCGGGTACTGGCTCACGACCGCGTCGGGGCAGGTGTTCGCCTACGGCGATGCGGCCGACATCGCCGGCGCCTCCACGCTCGGGGCGCCCGCCGTGGGTATGGCCGCCTCCTGACCGCAGCGGCGGGCCCGAGGACGTCGGCGGGTCGGGGACCGGCCGAGGGTCGCCGGATCAGCCCAGGGGTGGCCGGTAGCTGGCGGTGTCGGCCAGCTGCCGGGCCACCACGGCCCGGTCCTCCTTGTTGCCGATGGCGGTGACCAGGCCGACCGCCACCGCGCACCAGGCGTCGCGCTGGCCGAGGTCGCCCGCCGCGGCGAAGGCCCGGGCCACCCCTTCGGCGGCCGAGGCCTCCAGCCAGTCGGGCGTGCCGTCCTGGAGCGCAGCGCTGTAGGCGCGCTCGGCAAAGAGCAGGGACAGCTGTCCCATGCCGATGGTCCCGGCCGCCCGCGACACCATCCAGTCGGCGACGATCCACTGCTGGGCGCCACCCACCGCCTGCCAGTGGTGGCGCGAGGTGAAGGCGGCGGTCAGCAGGTCGGCGTCCTCGTCGGCTGTGCGCCGGTCGGAGTCGAGCAGGGCCCAGGCGCGGTTGTAGGCCTCGATGGCCTCCGTCCGGTGCCCCTCCGCGTCCATGGGGTCAGGGTAGCCAGCGGGACGGAGCGGCCCTGCACCCGGCCGACAAGTGACCACCGATCCGCCCCGACGCCGTCGGTACGATGTCGGCCCATGGAACTCCGACTGGACGGCAGGACGGCGCTGGTGACGGGCGGCTCGAGAGGGATCGGGCAGGCCATCGCCCGGACCTTCGCCGATGCCGGGGCGTCGGTGATGATCTCGTCCCGCAGCGCCGAGGGCCTCGAGGCGTCGGCCGGCGAGATCCGGGGCGCCCTCGCCGACGGTGCCGGACAGGTGGCGTGGACGGTGGCCAATGCCGGCGACCCGGACCAGGCGGAGGCGTGCGTGGCCGCCACCGTCGACCTGTTCGGACGGGTCGACATCCTCGTCAACAACGCCGCCACCAACCCGTACTACGGGCCGATCATCGACATCGACCGGGGCCGGGCCGACAAGACGGTGCGGGTCAACCAGTCCGGCTACCTGGAGTGGACCCAGGCGGCGTGGCGGGCCGGCATGTCCGAGTGGGGCGGTTCCGTCCTCAACATCGCGTCCATCGGCGGCCTGACCGTGGAGGGCGGCATCGGTTGGTACAACGTGACCAAGGCCGCCGTCATCCACCTGACCAGCCAGCTGGCCGGCGAGCTGGGCCCGGCGGTGCGGGTCAACGCCATCGCCCCCGGCCTGGTCCGGACCCAGCTGGCCAAGGCCCTGTGGGAGGCGGGTGAGGAGAAGATCACCAGGCGCCTCCCGACCCGTCGGCTGGGCGAGCCCACCGACATCGCCAACGCCGCCCTGTTCCTCTGCTCGGACGCCGCCTCGTGGATCACGGGGGAGACGCTGGTCGTGGACGGCGGCTCGCTGTGCATCGCCAGCGGCTCGTTGTCCTGAAGGCGACGCCGGGTCCCATCTAGGCCAGGTCGGCCCGGCGCAGCTTGCCGCCGGCCGTCCGGGGCAGCTCGTCGACAACCACCAGCTCGCGCGGCGCCGCCCAGCGGGCCATCAACTCGCCGACCAGGTCGCGCAGCTCGTCGAGGTCTGGCGTCGGCGCGCCCGGTTCCGGCACCACCCACGCCACCACCCGCTCGCCCCACTCCGGGTCGGGGCGCTTCCAGACGGCCACCTCGCCGACGCCCGGGTGACGGGCCAGGACGTCCTCGACGGGTGTGGGCCAGACCTTCTCTGCGCCGGTCACGATGACCTCGGCCATCCGGCCGAACACCTCGAGGGTGCCGTCGACCGCCAGTCGGCCCCCGTCCCCGGTCGGCAGCCACCCCCCTGGCAGCCGTGGGTCGGTCCCGTCCCGGTAGGCCCGCAACAGCATGGGGCCCCGCACCAGGACCTCGCCCGCGGCGCCGAGCCGGCCGTCGCCGATGCGCAGCTCGACACCCTCCAGCGCCTGGCCGTCGTAGACGCACCCCGAACCCGTCTCGGTCATGCCGTAGGTGGTGACGACGTTGTCCGGCAGGCGGGACGGCGGTGCCGCGCCGCCGAGCAGCACCGACCGGTAGGCCGAGGCGTCGCAGCGGGCCAGGGCGGTGGCCACCAGCGAGACGAGCGTCGCCCCGTCCCGGGCTGCCGCCTCGACCTCCGCCGGGTCGAACCGCTCGAGGACGATGCACGGCGTGCCGGTGACGAGCGACCGGGTCACCACCGACAGGCCGCCGATGTGGGCCAGCGGCAGGCACGAGACCCAGCGGTCGCGGGCCGGGTCGACCCCCAGACCGTCCGAGGTGAGCCGGGCGGAGGCGGCCACCGACCGGTGGGTGTGGACCACGCCCTTCGGCTCGCCGGTGGTGCCGCTGGTGGCGACCACCAGGGCGTCGCCCGGCTCGACCGGGACGCCGCCGTCGAGCGGTGTGCGCCCCCCGGCGTCGACCACGGCCGTCGGGCGGAGCGTGTCGAGCAGGCGGCGTGCGGCCGCCCGGGGGAGCCGGGTGTCCACCGGGAGGACGGCGTCGCCGGCGTCCCAGGCGGTGCGGAGGGCGTCGACGAAGCGGGGCCCGGCCGGGAGATCGAGCGCCACCAACTCAGCCATGCAGGTAGCCTATCGATCGTACGAGTAGCGACTCTAGGAGTGAATGGTCGAATGGTTGCACCCGAGCAGGATGGCAGTGCCGGAGCAGGGGAGTCCCAGGTCGGGACCGTCATCTCGGGCCCGCCGGTCGACCCGGTCGACCGCTTCCGGCACCTGCCGCTGCCGGCCTGGGAGCGGCGGGGTGACTACACCGACATCCGCATGGACGTGGCCGAGGGCATCGCCAAGCTGACCATCTGCCGCCCCGAGGTGCGCAACGCGTTCCGACCCCAGACCCTGTTCGAGCTCAGCGACGCCTTCAACGTCGCCCGCGACGACCCGTCCGTGGGCGTGGTCGTGCTGACCGGCGAGGGCCCGGACGCGTTCTGCTCCGGGGGCGACCAGAAGATCCGGGGCGACGATGGCTACCTGGGCGACGACGCCGTGGCCCGACAGGGCATCGGGCGGCTCAACGTGCTCGACCTCCAGATCCAGATCCGGCGCCTACCCAAGCCGGTGGTGGCCATGGTGGCCGGCTACGCCATCGGCGGCGGCCACATCCTCCACCTGGTGTGCGACCTGACCGTGGCGGCCGACAACGCCCGCTTCGGCCAGACGGGCCCCAAGGTGGGGAGCTTCGACGGCGGCTACGGCGCCAGCCTGCTGGCCCGGTCGATCGGCCTGAAGCGGGCCAAGGAGGTCTGGTTCCTGTGCCGCCAGTACGACGCGGCGACGGCCATGTCGTGGGGCCTCGTCAACGAGGTGGTGCCGCTGGCCGACCTGGAGGCGGAGACGGTGGCCTGGTGCCGCCAGATGCTGTCGCTGTCGCCCCTGGCGCTGCGCATGCTGAAGGGCGGACTGCACGCGGCCGACGACGGACTGGCCGGCCTCCAGCAGTTCGCCGGCGACGCCACCATGCTCTTCTACATGAGCGAGGAGGGCCAGGAGGGTCGCAACGCCTTCCAGGAGCACCGTCCGCCGGACTTCGGCCGCTTCCCCCGCCGCCCGTGACCGACGACGGGCCGGCGGACCGCCGGAGCCCGCCCCCGCCGCCCGGGCCGATCCGGAAGTGGTGGCTGGGGGCCCGCCCCCGCACACTGCCGGCGGCCCTGGTGCCCGTGGTGGTGGGCACGGCCGCCGCCCACCCGCTGCACCACGTGGCCGTGGTCGTCGTCCACTCGTTCGCGGTGGCCGCCGACTCGCCCGTCGCCGCCGCCCAGGGTGTCAGCCACTCGGTGGTGGCCGACGGCCCCGGCACGGCCGGGACCCAGGTGCTGGTGCAGCACGGCCCGGCCGGCTTCTGGTGGCGCGCCCTCGGCGCGTTGGTCGTGGCGCTCGCCATCCAGGTCGGCACCAACTACGCCAACGACTACTCCGACGGGATCCGCGGCACCGACGACGAACGGGTCGGCCCGGTGCGGCTGACCGCCACCGGCCTGGCGTCGCCGGCGGCCGTCAAGCGGGCCGCCCTCCTGGCCTTCGCGTTGGCGGGGGTGGTCGGGCTGGCGCTGGCGGCGGCCACATCGTGGTGGGTCCTGCTGGTCGGTGCGGCCTGCCTCCTGGCCGGATGGTTCTACACCGGCGGGCCCCGTCCCTACGGCTACGCCGGACTCGGCGAGGTCTTCGTCTTCGTCTTCTTCGGCCTGGTGGCGACGGTGGGGACGTTCTACGTGGAGACGGTGCGCCTCGACCGGGCGGCGGTGTGGTGGGCGGCCGTGGCCGTCGGTCTCCTGGCCACCGCCCTGCTGCTGGCCAACAACCTGCGCGACATCGCCACCGACATCGAGAGCGGCAAGCGCACACTGGCCGTCCGGGTCGGGCGCCGGGCGGGCGGGTGGTGCTACGCCGCCTGTGTCGGCCTACCGTTCGTGGGCGTGGTCGTCGCCGGCGTGCTGGCCCTGGCCGGGGTCGTGCACACGGTGTGGCCGGTCCTGGTGTTCCTCCCCCTGGTGGCCGCCCCGCTGGCCCGCCCACCGGCCCTGCTCGCCCTCGGACCGGCCGAGGGCCGGTCGCTGCTGCCCGTCCTGGCGGGCACGGGACGCCTGCAGCTGGCCTTCGGCGCCACCCTCGCCCTGGCCCTGTGGCTCACCCTGCCGCCCTTCCTGCCGCCGGGGCTCGGGTGAACGCGCCGGGCCGACCGCTCGGCCTAGTCGTCCAGGAAGGCCCGCAACGCCGACGCCACCGCGGCCGGTCGCTGGAGGTGGGGGGCGTGGTCGGCGTCGTCCACCGTCACCTGACGGGCCGACGGACCGATGCCGGCCACCAGGCGCCTCCCCAGCTCGTCGAACTTGGCGTCGCGCCCGCCCGTGACGATCAGCACCGGCATGCGCAGCTCGCCCAGCCGGTCCCACAGCGGCACCTGGGTGCCCGTGCCGACCAGTCGGAGGCTCGACGCGAGTCCGGCGGCGCCGTTGGTGCACCGCAGGGCCACGCCGTTGGCCGCCCCGGGGACGTGACCGAAGAGGGGGTTGGCCACCCAGCGGTCGACGAACCCGGCCACGGTGTCCTCGGGCTCGGTCCCGTCGCCGGGGTCGAGCCGCCGGGCCAGCTCCTCGTCAGCCGCTCGCCGCGACGCCCGCTCGTGCCCGTCGTCGATGCCGGCGGTCCCGGACACGAGTACGAGGCGTCGCACCAGGTCCGGACGGGCCAGTGCCAGGTGGAGGCAGACCCGAGCGCCCATCGAGTACCCGAGGTAGTCCGCACGACCGCCCACCTCGCCCAGCAGTGCCGCCGTCCCGTCCAGGTCGGCCCGGACGTCGGCGGAGCCGCCGTGCCCGGGCAGGTCGACCTGGACCAGCTCGTGGTCGGCGCCCAGGTCGGCGGTCAGCCCGCCCCACAGCTGCCCGGTCTGGGTGAACCCGTGGGCCAGCACCAGCCGCGGGCCGGGGCCGCCGGCGGTGGTGGCGTGCAGCGCGGTCTCGGGCATAGGAGGTGGAGGTGAGCGTACCGAGTGCGCCGACCGGCGCCGACGATGCCGACCGACAGGCCGCCTTCGCCGCCACCCTGGTCGACGAGTGGGTCCGGGGCGGCATCACCCACGCGGTGGTGTGCCCGGGATCCCGCTCGACCCCGTTGGCCGTGGCCGTGGCCGCCGAGCCGCGTCTGGCCCTGCACGTGCGGCTGGACGAGCGCTCGGCCGGCTTCACCGCCCTCGGGATCGGCCTGGCCACCGGCCGGCCGGCCGTGGTCGTGGTCACCAGCGGCACGGCGGCCGCCGAGCTCCACGCCGCCGTGGTGGAGGCCGACCTGGCCCGGGTGCCCTTGCTGGTGTGCACCGCCGACCGGCCCCCGGAGCTGCGCGACGTGGGGGCGCCGCAGACCATCGACCAGGTCCACCTCTTCGGCCGGGCCCCCCGGTGGTCGGCCGATCCCGGGGTGCCCGACGACGGGTCGCGGCCGACCTGGCGGTCGCTCGGGGCGCGGTCGGTGGCCGAGGCGGTGGCCGGCCCGGAGGGACCCGGTCCCGTCCACCTGAACCTCCCGTTCCGTGAGCCGCTGCTGGGCGACGCGGCGCGCGGCGGGATCCCACCGGGACGGCCGGACGGCGGGCCGTGGCACCGCGTGGCCCCCGACCGGCGCCTGCCGGCCGACGACGTGGTGGACGAGTTGATCACCACCGCCGGTATCCGGCCCGGCACCCGGGGCCTGCTGGTGGCGGGGGCGGGCTGTGGCGACCCGGCTGCCGTGGCCGCCCTGGCCGACGCGCTGGGGTGGCCGGTGCTGGCCGATCCGCGGTCCGGACTGCGCGACGGCGTCACGCCGGTCGTGTCGGCGGCGGACGCCCTGCTCCGCTCGGCCGCCTTCGCCGACGACCACCGGCCGGACGTCGTGCTGCGTCTGGGGGAGCGGTGGGCTTCCAAGGTGGTGACCACCTTCCTGGCCGCCGCCCCGACCGTGGTGGTCGACCCGTTCGGGTGGGCCGACCCCGACCGCACGGCCGGTTGGATCGTGCGGGCCGACCCGACCGAGTGCTGCCGGGCGCTGACCGCCGCCCTCGGGTCGACCGCCTCCGTCGGTCCCGCCACCTGGCGCGGGAAGTGGGAGACGGCCGACGCACGGGCCCGCGCGGTACTCGACCCGCTGGGACTGCCGGACGGCCCGGGTGCAACGGCCCTTACCGAGCCGGGGCTGGCCGCCCAGGTCGTGGCGGGCGTGCCGGAGGGCTCGGCACTGGTGGTGTCCTCCTCCATGCCCGTGCGCGACGTGGAGGCCTACGGGGCGCCCCGCACCCGTCCGCCGCGTGTCCTGGGCAACCGGGGTGCCAACGGGATCGACGGCGTGGTGTCGACCGCCCTGGGCGTGGCCCTGGCCGGTGGGCCCACCACCGTGCTGGTGGGGGACCTCGCCTTCCTCCATGACGTGTCGGCCCTGGTGGGGCCGCCGGTCGACCGGCCGCAGCTGACGGTGGTGGTGGCCGACAACGGGGGAGGGGGCATCTTCTCCTTCCTCCCGCAGGCCGCCGGCCTGCCGACGGAGCGCTTCGAGCAGCTGTTCGGGACGCCGCAGGGGGCCGACGTGGTGGCGGTCGCACGGGGCCTCGGGTGGGACGTGGTCGAGGTGGGCGCCGACGGTGCGGCCGACGACGCCTGGCCGACGACCCTGCGGGAGGCGCTGGCCGGTGGGTGTGGACCGCAGGTGGTGGTGGTGCGCCTGCCCGACCGGGCGGCCAACGTGGCCGCCCACGGGCGCCTCCACGACGACGTGGTCCGGGCGCTCGAGCAGCGGTGACGGTCGGCGTGGTCCCAGAACGAGACAAGAGGAGCACGGCATGACGCACGCGGAACGGGACCACGGGCACGACTCGACGCCCGCCCACCGAAGCCCGCAGGACTACGACTCGGCGGAGGCGTTCTGGGAGGCGCTCTACGCCGAGCGGGGCCAGCGGTGGTCGGGCCGGCCGAACCAGCGTCTGGTCGAGGTGGCGGCCGATCTGCCCGGGGGACGGGCCCTCGACCTCGGGTGCGGCGAGGGCGGCGACGCGGTGTGGCTGGCCCGGAACGGCTGGGAGGTGACCGCGGTCGACATCTCGCCCACCGCCCTGGGCCGGCTGGGTGAGGCGGCGGCGGCCGAGGGCGTGGCCGACCGGATCCACGCGGTGCAGGCCGAACTCGGCGACGAACCACCCCGACCGCCCGAGGGCGGGTGGGACCTCGTGTCGGCCCAGTTCTTCCAGAGCCCGCTCGCCCTGCCCCGGACGGCCATCCTCCGGGCGGCGGCCGCCGACATCGCGCCGGGCGGGCTGCTGCTCGTGGTCGACCATGGCGCCGGCCCGCCGGGCTCGTCCCACGAGCACGCCGAGTTCCCGACGGTCGAGGAGACGGTGGCCGAGCTGGCGCTCCCGGAGGAGGCGTGGTCGCCCGTCCGGGTGGAGCGGGCCACCCGGGAGGCCACCGGTCCGGAGGGGGCGACGGTCGAGCTGGTGGACAACGTGATCGCGCTGTGCCGTCGGTAGGCCGGTCTGGCGCCCCGAGTGCTACGTCGTACGGTGCTACGCCTGACGTAGTAATGTGTGGCCATGACCACCGCACCAGGTCCGGCTCTGCGCCGGTCGAACGACCCGCCCCTCCTCATCCTCACCAGCCTGGCCGCCGGTCCGAAGCACGGGCACGCCCTGGCCAAGGACATCGAGGAGTTCGCCGGGGTGCACCTCGGGCCCGGTGCCCTCTACGGCGCCATCACCCGGCTGGAGGAGCGGGGTCTCATCGAGCCGCTGGCGTCGGACGACCGCCGGCGTCCCTACCGGATCACCGCGGCCGGCTCGGAGGCGCTGTCGGCGGCGGTGGCCGACATGCGCCGCCTGGCCGACGTGGGTGCCGGCCGCCTGGGGCTCACCCTGCGGGTGGCGCCGTGACGCGGCCCGCCGGTGACCTCGACCGCCTGCTGCGCTGGTACCCGTCGGCCTGGCGCGAGCGGTACGGCGCGGAGCTGACCGCCCTCCTGGAGGACGAGCTCGACGGGGCCGCCCCCGGCGTGGGTCTGCGCCTGTCGCTGGCCTGGTCGGGCATCCGCCAACGGTCGCGGTCGGCCGGCCTGACCGGCGACGGGGGCGACGCCGCACTCCGGGTGCGGACCGGCGCGCTGGTCGTCCTGGTGGCCTGGGCACTGGTGGTGGCCGGTGGGGCCGCCTTCGCCAAGGTGGCCGAGCACTTCACCCGGGTCCAGCCTCCCGGTGCGCAGACGCTGCCACGGGGCGCCTTCGACGGGGTGGTAGGCCTGGCCGTCGCCGGTGCCGTCCTGGTGGCCGTCGGCGCGTTGCTGGCCCTGCCGGCCTCGGTACGCTTCCTCCGGTCCGGCGGCTGGCCGGCCGTCCGTCGGCGGGTGGCGTGGGCGGCGGGCGCCGCCGCCGTCCTGGCCGTCGCCACCCTCGGCCTGGCCCAATGGGCCCACCATCTCGACGTCCACCAACGCAACGGTGGCGACGCCGTCTACTCGGCCGCCTTCGTGGCCTGGGGCCTGTTGGCTGCGTCGACCCTGGGCCTCCTGACCGCCGCCGGTGTGGCCATCGCCCGGCGGATCGAACTCGGCCGCGCGGTGCTGCGGGTCGAGGCGGCGCTGGCCGTGGTGGTGGGCGCGGTCACGGTCGGCATCACCGTGGCCGTCGGTCTGTGGTGGGCGGGCATGGCCCGGGGTGCCCCGTGGTTCCTCACCGGCGGACGACCCGGCTCCCACCCGACCCCGGTGACCCTGCCGCTGGCCGTGGTCGCGATGTGCCTGGTGGCGGCCGGCGGCCTGGCGATCGTCGGACTCGTCCGCACCGCCGGCTCGGTGGCGGACGTCTGACGGGTCTGCCCCCGGTGGCCGGGCGAGCCGACCGCCGGTTCAGCAGGGCGTGGGGTCGTAGCTCGGCGAGGAGCCGGCCGTCGATGCCGGGGTGGTGCCCTTGGACGAGGAGGGGGCGGTGGTGGCCACCGGTGCGGTGGTCGTGGTGGTCGGCGTGGCCAGCGTCAGGGCGTTGCCGTACTGGTCGATCGGCGGGGTGGTGATGGTGCCGAGCGGCCCGCCCAGGAACTGGCTGATCATGGCCGACGCCTCCTGCGGCTGCACCACCTCGACGTCGCCGGCGTAGGACGACACCGCGCCCAGGGTCGGCAGGACGTAGGCCGGCACCGAGGAGCCGGACAGGGCGTGGTAGCGCTCGGCCAGAGCGAAGAGGTCGCCGGCCGACAGCCCGTTGTCCTTCGAGAAGTCGTGCACCACCGACGACAGCAGCGAGTTCAGCTTCAGTGGGTCGTAGGTCGACTTGGCCTTGTCCATGGCGGCCGAGATGACCAGGTTCTGGCGCTCGATCCGCCCGAGGTCCGAGGTCGGGTCGGAGTGCCAGTACCCGTTGGCGTAGTACTGGTAGTAGCGCGAACGGGACAGGCTGAGCGCCTGGGCGCCGTTCAGCACCTGGCACCCGGCCGTCGGGATGGCGAGCCCGGAGTTGTTGTTGCAGACACCGCTCGAGCAGTCCATGTCGCGGGCCGGGTACGGGAAGTCGAGCGAGATGCCGCCCAGCGCATTGACCGCGTCCTCGACGCCGAAGAAGTTGATGACGATGTAGTGGCTGATCGGGATGCCGAAGGTGTTCTCGATCGTCTTGACGGTGGCGTCCGGCCCGGCCGAGAAGGCGGCGTTGATCTTGTTCTGGGTCGACAGCTGGGACGAGGAGGGGAGCCCGGTGATGGTCACGAAGGTGTCCCGGGGGATGGACAGCGTCGACGCGGTGCCGGCCTGCGGGTCGACGTGGATGATCTTGAGCGTGTCGGAGCGCTGCCCGCCGGCGGCCGAGGTCGATCCGAACTGCTGGGCCTGGGCGGCCGACTCGCCGGCGCGGCTGTCCGAGCCGATCAGGAGGATGTTGTACGGAGCACCGTTGGCGGCGGCCACGCACGTGTCGCACGGCGCCGACGCCACCTGGGCCCACTGGTAGCGGAAGTAGCCGTAGCCGGCGGCCACCAGGACCAGCACGATGACGATGAGGCCGATCAGGGTCCGCAGGATCCGCTCGCCCCGGGTGCGGCGCCGCCGGCGCGACCGGCGGATCTCGCGCTTGGTCGGGATGGCGACCTCGCCACCCAGGATGGGCCCGGCGAACCGGGGGTCGTAGCCGCGCCGGCTCGACCCCGCGGTGGTGCCGCGCGGGCGGCCGGTGGGTTCGGGTGCCGGGCGCCCGGAGGGTCGGGACGATCGGGGCGGTGTGGGGTCGTCGGGGGTCACGATGGAAGTGGGGGTGGGCTCGGCGCGGGAGGGGTCCCGTCGGCCGGCGGGGCCGCGGTGGGCGGCGGTGTCACTGTGTGCAGTTTCCCATGCTTCGGGCCCGACCTGGTGTCACCTGACCGTCGCCGGTGCGGTGGCGGGAGCGGCCGGGGTCGCAGGCGGGCGGCCCGCCGAGGGCGCGGATCCGCTGGTCAGGAGGTGGACGGCAGCCAGGAGCCGTGGAAACCGAACGGCACCCGGGCCGGCAGGTGCACCGTGGCCACGGGCGGCCCGCCGAAGGAGGTGGCGTCCAGGATCACCAGGTCCGAGGCGCCCCGGCCCGGGTCGAACACCACCGTGAGCACCCACCCCTCGTCCTCGCCCGCGCCGTCCGCCGCCCGCACGAACACCGGCTCGCCGGGAGCCCGGCCCTCGCCCGGGTCGAAGCGGACCGACTCGTCGCGGGCGAAGTCGTACTTCACCAGGCCCTCGAACGACGGCCGGTCGGGATCCGCCCCCATGCGGACGCAGTAGCCGTAGCGGTGCCGACTCCCCGCCGCGGCGGGGTCGACACGGGGGAACTCGACCGGGGTGTCGTCGAGCGCCTCCTCGTGCACACGGCCGGCCGCCGGGTCCACCGTCCACCGGTGCAGGACCGGCGCCGAGCGCGTGATCACCTCGCCCGGCGCGGTGTCGAAGACGGCGTCGTAGCGCACCACGTCGAGCACCGTGCGGTCGCCGTCGTCGAAAGCGTTGAGCACGTGGAAGACGTAGCTCGGGTCCATCGAGATCCACCGGACGGAGTCGCCCGCGCCGTTGCGGGGCATGACCCCGACCCGGGACCCGGAGCCGGGGTCCCACCGGAAGGGCAGCGACCGGCCCCGGGCGGCCAGGGCCAGGTCGAACACCACGGGCTGGTCGAGGAAGACGGCCCGGGTCTCCGTGACGCCGAAGTCGTGGATCATGGTGGCCCGCGGGATGTCGATCTCCTCGGTGGTGGTCAGCTGCCCCGACGCGTCGACCACGTGGTACCGGAGGAAGGGCGGGCCGAAGAGGTCCACCCCGAAGAAGACGAGCTCGCCCGTGACGGGGTCGGTCTTCGGATGGGCGGTCATGGGGGACGACAGCGTGCCGTCGAAGTCGTGGATGCGGGCCCGGTCGAGGTCGGGGGAGACGGCGTGGGGGAAGCCGGATTCGACCAGGGCCAGCGTGGTGCCGGCGTGGCGGATGACGTGGGTGTTGGCCGGACCGTCGATGGGCTCGCTCGGTCCGTTCGGTGGCACGGTCGCCACCTTGGCGGCGAGCGAGCGGGTCCGTACCCACCGGTTGCGGTAGGCGGTGGCGCGGCCGCCGCCCAACCAGATGCCGTGGAGCATGCCGTCGCCCGAGAACCAGTGGTAGTCGGCCGGGTCGTCCGGCACGGTGAGCGGGTTGGGGCCGTTGCGCAGCAGCACGCCCTCGAGGTCGGGTGGGACGACGCCCGTCACCTCGAGCGGGTGGTCGTCGGTCCGCTCCTCCAGCACCGGCGCGAAATTGCCGTCGAGATACGGGTTCACCATGCGCCACTCCCTCCGGTCGGCCCCCGGTGGTCGGGTCGGCAGGGCGATCGTAGCGTCCGGCCGTCCGGCGCCGGCATGGCAGGCTGTGGCATGGCCGACTTCGTCGAGGACCTCCGGTTCCGGGGCTTGATCCACCAGATGACCGACCCGGAGTTGGGCGCCCGGCTCGCCGCCGGCCCCGTGACGGGGTACACGGGCTTCGACCCCACGGCCGACAGCCTGCACGTGGGCCACCTGCTGCAGGTGTGCAACCTGCGCCGGCTCCAGGAGGCCGGGCACCGCCCGATCGCGGTGGCCGGCGGTGGCACCGGGTTCATCGGCGACCCCGGCGGCAAGTCCGAGGAGCGGTCGCTGCTGACCGTCGACCAGCTGGAGGCCAATCTGGCCGGGATCCGGGCCCAGCTGGCCCGCTTCATCGACGTGGGCGACGACGGCGGCGGCCGGGCGCTGATGGTGAACAACGCCGACTGGCTCCAGCCCATGACGCTGTTCACGTTCCTGCGCGACGTGGGCAAGCACTTCACCGTCAACCAGATGGTGGCCAAGGACTCCGTCCGATCCCGCCTGTCGCGCGCCGACCAGGGCATCTCCTACACCGAGTTCAGCTACATGCTGCTCCAGGCCTACGACTTCCTGCGGCTGTTCGACGACCACGGCTGCACCCTCCAGATCGGCGGCAGCGACCAGTGGGGCAACATCACCATGGGCATCGAGCTCATCCGCAAGGTGCGCCAAGCCGAGGCGTTCGGGCTCACCACGCCACTCGTACTGAAGTCCGACGGCACCAAGTTCGGCAAGACGGAGTCGGGGGCGGTGTGGCTCGACCCGGACCGCACCTCGCCCTACCAGCTCTACCAGTTCTTCCTGCGCAGCGAGGACGCCATGGTCGGCTCCTACCTGCGCTTCTTCACCTTCCTCCCCCACGACGAGATCACGGCCCTCGACCGGTCCACGGCGGAGCACCCCGAGCGCCGCGAGGCCCACCGGGTGCTGGCCCGTGAGGTGTGCACCCTCGTCCACGGCTCGGACGAGACGGCGCGCGCCGAACAGGCCGCCGCCGCCCTGTTCGGCGGCGACGTGGCCGGGCTCGACGAGCGCACGCTGCTCGACGTGTTCGCCGAGGCACCCTCGACCGACCTGCCCGCCGGCCACCTCGACGACCCGGGACCGCTGCTCGTCGACCTGCTGGCCGACACGGGCCTGGTCGGGTCGAAGAGCCTGGCCCGTACCACCGTGACCCAGGGCGGCGCCTACGTGAACAACGGGCGCGAGGACGACGTCACCCGGCGGCTGACGCCGGCCGACCTGGTGGCCGGGCGCTACGTCGTGCTGCGCCGCGGCAAGCGCGACCACCACCTCGTCCGGTTCGGCTGAGCGGGCCCGCGGGGGTCGCCTCCGGGGCCGGTCCTACACTGGCCGGCATGACCGCCCCCGGTGACCCCACCGACACGTCGGCCGTCCGGCTCACCACCGGTCTGCCCGAGACCGTCCTGCCGGCCGAGCCGGAGGCGCTGCGGCGGGCGCTCGGGGACGCGCTGGCCCAGCCGGGCGAGCGTCGTCGTCACGCCGTGTCCGACGTCGTGCGCAGCGACCCGCGCTCGCTCGAGGCCTGGGCGGCGCTCGGGTCCCTGGCCCGTGACGACGTCGAGGCCTACGCCTGCTTCCGGGTCGGCTATCACCGCGGGCTCGACGCCCTGCGGGGGAGCGGCTGGAAGGGCTCGGGCATGGTGCGGTGGTCGCACGAGGAGAACCGGGGGTTCCTGCGCTGCCTCGACGGGCTGCGTTCGGCCGCCGGGGCCATCGGCGAGCACGCCGAGGAGGAGCGCTGCGCGCAGTTCCTCCGCCAGCTCGACCCGGCGTGGCGGCCGGACCGCACCGGCTACCCCGTCTGATGCGCCACCGGGCCGCCGGCCCGTCGGGGCGCCGTCGCCGGTCCGCCCTGCCGGTGGCGCTCGCCGTGTCGGCCGCCGCCGTGGCGCTGGTCGGCTGCGCCGGACAGGAGCAGTCCGGTGACCCGGCCCAGCAGGTGGCGACCTGGGTCGACCAGGGGGGCGGCGGGTCCTCGGTCGGCAACCTCGAGGTGGACGTGAGGAACGTCGACCTCGCCCTGTCGCGGCACAACACGGCGCCAGCCATCCGGGAGGTCTGCGACCTCCTGGCCAACGACGCCCAGACCGGGGTGGGCGACCTGCCGACCCCGGACCAGGAGCTGACCGACGACCTGAACAACGCCTACACGGTGGCGACGTCGGCCGGCAACGACTGCTATCACGGGGCGGCCGGTGACGCCCGCCTGCTGTCGCGGTCGGCCGCCGAGCGGGTCCGGACCCTGTCGCTCCTCCAGGTGGCCGTGGCCCGCATGACCACGGTCATGGGCCGGACACCCACCACCGACACCACGGTCCCGCCGCAGGGCGGCGGCGACCCGTTCGCGGGGGGAACGTGACCAGCCGGGACGGGGAGTTAGCGGGACCGCCGGACGACCTCGACGACCGGCTCCGCCGCCGGGTGCTCTGGGCCCTGCCGACCGGGCTGTTCGTCGTGGGCAGTCGCGCCGGCGACGAGCGCAACCTGATGACGTGCAACTGGGTCATGCAGGTGGCGACCGAGCCGAAGCTGGTGGCCGTGGCCGTGGAGTCCGGCTCGGTCACCCGGCGGCTGATCGAGCAGGGCGGGGCCTTCAGCGTGTCGCTGCTGGCCCGGTCGGAGCGCGCGCTGGTGCGGCGGTTCGTGAAGCCCGTGCGTGACGTCGAGCTCGACGCCGGCGGTCGGGCCGTACGCCTCCAGGGCGAGCCGGTCCACGAGGTTGCCGGCGGCCCGCCGTGCCTGACCGCGGCCGTGGCCTGGCTGGTCTGCGCGGTGCGCTCGGTGTCGACCTGGGAGGGGCTCGGCCCGGACGGACCGGGCGACGGGCCCGCCAGTCACGTCCTGGTGGTCGGCGAGGTGGTCGGGGTCGGGGCGACCGGGCGGCTCGGGGGGCCGTCCGACGACGACACCGTGCTGTCGATGGCCGACACCCGTATGAACTACGGCGGGTGAGCCGGACGGCTCAGCCGGCGGGATCCGACGACGGGGGGCGCAGGTCGACCCGGAGGACGAGGATCCCGTCGTCGATCGACGCCTCGGCGTCGCCCAGCATGGCGTAGTCCATGAAGTCGGCCCGGGCCTGCTCGAGGTAGCGCTGGCGGTCCGGTCCCTCGATGGGCGGCAGCCCCCGGTTGCGGACCGCCTCGGCCCGCTCCCGGAACCGCGCCACCATCGCCTGGGGATCGAATTCGTCGGCCACGCTGCGACTGTAGCGGGCCGCCCGGAGGCCGTCGGGGGTGCCACGGTTCGGCGGGTGTCGCACTACACTGGTCGCATCGTTCTCAGGTGGTGACCCGGGCGCGCGACGCGCAGGGAAGAGTCCACCCCAGTGTGGGGCAAGGGAGTTGGTCTCGTGAAGAAGGGACGCCATCGCCGCTTCGAAGAAGCGCGCAGTCTGAAGCGGTCGGTCGCCACCGCCAACCGGAGCTGTCCCGAGTGCGGTGCCGAGCCGGAGGACAAGCACGCCGCCTGGTGCCTGGCCACCGAGGACGACTACGACGAGATCCTCGGCACGACACCCCCCTCCACCACCTCCGACGAGTACGACCCGCTGGCCGAGTAGGCCGCGGCGTGCACACGGCCGCCCAGGCTCCTCACGGGGGGTTCAGCGGCGCACGGCCGGGTGGGGCAGCAGCGTGACCGTGGCTCCCGGTACGGCGCGGCGGTCGAGGTAGGCGGCGAGCCGGCGGTAGACCTTGCGGCCGGCCAGCTCCTCGAGCTCGGTGCGCATGGTCCGGTAGACCGGCTCGGTGCCGATGAAGGCCTCCGGGTCCTCGGTGCACCACCAGTGGAATTCCTCGCCGCCCTCGCCCCAGTGCCGGCGGTCCCACTGCCGCACCACCGACGTCACCCGCCCGTCCGCCGACGTCTCGTCCTCGCGCCGCAGCGGGAGCTGCCAGCACACCTCCGGCTTCAGCTCGACGTGGCTGACACCCCGGCGGGCGGCCTCGACATGGAGGGCGCAGCCCGGACCGGTGGCGAAGCCGGGACGGTTGAGGAAGATGCAGGCGTCGTCGACCAGTCGCGTACCCAGGTCGCCGTCGGCCAGCTTCTTGACCACGCCCTTCTGCCCCTTGGCGTGGAACTGCCACACGTCGGGGCCCAGCGTGGCGGCCACCGCCTCGACCTTGTCGGCGTCCTCGCGTCCGGTGAAGTGCGCCCCGTAGGAGCAGCACCCCTGGGCGAGCTCGGGCGTCGGCCCGGTCAGCACGCCCTGGCACCCGTGGCCGTAGATGCACTCCCACCCGCTGGCCAGGAAGGTGACGTCGAAGAGCCACGTGCGCTCCTCGTCGGGGTCGTCGAAGCTGACCCACTCGTGGGCGTCGTCGGGCACGTGCTTGTGGGCGGGGGGCACGCCCTTATGATGACAGGCATGAGTGAAGACCGTGAGGACATCGCGCCGGTGCTGACCATCACCCCCGACGCACGCGCCACCGTGCTCGAGGTGCTGGCCAACGAGGCGGAGCCGGACACGCTGGCGCTGTGGCTCGAGGTCAACGGCGAGGCGAACGGCGCCTACACCTACGACATGTACTTCCAGGCCCTGGCCGACGCCGCCGCCGGCGACGTCGTGCAGCCCGACGACCAGCTGCCGGTGGTGGTGCCGTCCGCCGCCGTCGACCGGCTGCAGGGCGCCACCCTCGACTTCGTGACCGACGCCTCGGGCGAGGGAGGCCTCGTGATCGTCAACCCGAACACGCCGGCCGCACCCACCCTGGCCGGCCTGGGCGCCATCCCCGAGATCGACCTGTCCGACCCGTTCGCCCAGCGCGTGGTCAGCGTGCTCGAGCAGCAGGTGAACCCGAGCATCGCCTCCCACGGCGGCCGGGCCGACCTGGTGGCGGTCGAGGACTCGTCGGTATACCTGCGCCTCAGCGGCGGGTGCCAGGGCTGCGGCATGGCCAAGGCCACACTGTCCCAGGGCATCGAGGTCATCCTGCGGGAGGCCATCCCTGAGATCGCCAACGTCGTCGACGTGACCGACCACGCCGACGGGACGAACCCCTACTACCAGCCGGCCTGACCCCTACCAGCCGGCCTGACCCCGCTCCGGCCGCCGGGGCCTGACCCCGCCGGCCGGTGTCAGCGGTCCGTCGGCGCGAGGTGACCGGCCAGCCAGGCCAGCGTGCGCTCCCAGGCGTCGGTGGCCGACGCCTCGTGGTAGGCGTCGCGCACGTCGCAGTGGAACCCGTGCTCCGCGTCCGGATAGCGCACGACCGACGTCTCCGCCGGCGCACCGGCGGCGAGCGCCTCCCGCACCTGCTCGACGTCCTCCACCGGGATCGAGGGATCGGCGTCGCCGAACAGGCCGAGCCACGGCGTCCGCAGGTCGGGCACCCGGTCGAGCAGGGCTGGCATCCCCTCCGTGCGTCCGGTGACGATGCCGCCGCCGTAGAAGCCCACCGCCGCGCCGAGCGTCTCGCTGACCGCCACCAGGAAGGTGGTGCGGCCGCCCATGCAGAACCCCACCGTCCCGATGCGCCCGTCCTCCCAGCCCGCGGCGCGCAGGTGGTCGAGGACGGCCCGCACGTCGGCCAGCTGCCCCTCGTCGGTGAGCGCCAGGATGTGGGGGATGACGACGGTGATGTCGTCGTAGCCGTAGGCGGGGGCGCCCGTGCGGTGGAAGAGGTGGGGTGCCACCGCGTGGTAGCCGGCGTCGGCCAGCCGGCGGGTGACGTCCTCGATGTGGTCGTTCACGCCGAACGCCTCCTGGAGGACGATGACCGCACCCCGGGGCGGTCCGTCCGGCTCCGCCTCGTAGAGCGACATGCCGCCGTCGGGGGTCTCGAGGGTCACGGTCCTGGTCTCCATGGGTCCGCACGATGCCCGGTCGGCGGGCCCACGTCCAGTACCGTGCGTGGCGTGGACGCCCTGTGGGTCGGCATCGTGGGCATCGTCGGCGCGGCGGCCGGCGCGGGGCTCGACCCGGTGGGCCAGACGATGGTCGACCGGAGCCGGGCGGCCGACGACCGGCGGCGGGCCGAGCGCGCGGCACGGCTGGCCGCCGAGGGCCCGGGCCCCGACGTCACCGACCACACGCCGACCGACGAGGGGTCGGTGGGCGGGGGACCGTCGGACGAGGTGCCCGCGGGCGACGTGCCGGCGGACGACGCCCCGTCGGACGCGCCGTCGGACGCGGACGACACAGACGCCGTCCGGCACCTGCTGCCGGCCGGCCACTCGACGGCCCGCACGGCCGCGGCCGCCGTCCTGACCGGTGTGCTGTGGGCCGCCGCCGCCCACGGCCTGCACCCCTTCGTGGTCGCCACGCCGTTCCTGGCCTTCCTGGCCCTGGCCGTGGCCGTGTCGTTCACCGACCTGTCCCACCGGTTGGTGCCCCGCCAGCTCCTCTACGCCGGACTGGCGGTCATCGTGCCGCTCCTCGTGCTCGCCTCCGCCGTGCAGCACTCGTGGTCGGACCTGGCCAAGGCGGCGGCCTGCGGGGCGGCCGCCTTCGCGCTGTTCTTCGTGATCTGGTTCCTGGTGCCGCGGGGGATGGGCTTCGGCGATGTCCGGCTGGCCGGGGTGATCGGGCTGACCGTCGGCTACCTCGGCGTGGTGCACGCCTACGTGGCCTTCCTGGTCGGGTTCGTGACCGGCCTCGTGTTCGGACTGGTGTTCATGGTCGGGTCGCCAGCCGGGCGCCGGACCCGGATCCCGTTCGCGCCGGCGCTCTGCGTCGGGGCGGTGGTGGCCATCCTGTGGGGCGACCCGCTGGTCCACCACGTCTTCCACGCCACCTCCTGACCGGCGCGCCCACCGGGGCGGGTCCGCACCCCGAGTAGATTTGGCCGGATGCTGCGCTACCTGACCGCCGGAGAGAGCCACGGACGCGCCCTCGTGGTGATCCTCGAGGGCGTGCCCGCGGGGCTGCTGGTGACGGCCGAGGACGTCCAGCGCGGCCTGGCCCGCCGCCGCCTCGGCTTCGGCCGCGGCCCGCGCATGCGCTTCGAGGTCGACGAGGTGACGCTGCTCGGTGGCATCCGCCACGGGCGCACCCTGGGCTCGCCGGTGGCCATCGAGATCGCCAACACCGAGTGGCCCAAGTGGGAGGAGGAGATGTCGCCCGCCCCGGGACTGCCCTCCAAGGTGCTCACCCAGCCGCGACCGGGCCACGCCGACCTGGCCGGCATGCTCAAGTACGGCCTCGGCGACGCCCGTGACGTGCTCGAGCGTGCGTCCGCCCGGGAGACGGCGGCCCGGGTGGCGGCCGGCACGGTGGCCCGGCTGCTGCTGCAGCAGATCGGGGTGGACGTGCTCAGCCACATCGTCCAGATGGGCAAGGCGCGGGCCCACAACGAGTCCCTCCCTCGCCGCGAGGACCTTCCGGCCATCGACGAGTCCCAGGTGCGCTGCTTCGACCCCAGGGCGGAAAAGCGGATGGTGGCGGCCATCAAGGCGGCGGCCAAGGCCGGCGACTCGCTCGGCGGCGTCGCCGAGGTGATCGCCTATGGCGTGCCCGTCGGCCTCGGCAGCCACGTCCACTGGGACCGTCGGCTCGACGCCCGGCTGGCCCAGGCCCTCATGAGCATCCAGGCCATCAAGGCCGTCGAGATCGGCGAGGGCGCCGAGGTGGCGGCCATGCTCGGCTCCGAGGCCCACGACGCCATCCGCATGGCCGACCCCGACCCGGACACCGTCGAGGGCGTGGCGGCCGCCAAGAGCGGGGGCTACGTGCGTGACACCCACCGGGCCGGGGGCATCGAGGGCGGCATGAGCACCGGCGCCCCGATCGTGGCCCGGGTGTCCATGAAGCCGCTGGCCACTCTCAACCGGCCCACGCTCGGGACGGTGGACGTCGTGACCAAGGAGTCGACGGTCTCGTTCAAGGAGCGCACCGACGTGACCGCCGTCCCGGCCATGGGCGTGGTGGCCGAGACGATGACCGCGCTCGTCCTGGCCGACGAGGCCCTGCGCAAGTTCGGCGGTGACTCGGTCGACGAGTTCGTCCGCAACCACGCCGGCTACCTGTCGACGCTGGGCTCGACCCCGTCGGCCGCCGCACCGGTCGCCGATGCGTGACCGCATCGTCCTCGTCGGCATGATGGGCAGCGGCAAGACCACCGTCGGCCGGCAGCTGGCCAACCGGCTGGGGTGGTCCTTCTGTGATTCCGACGCCATGGTCGAGGCCTCGACGGGGTCGACCGTGCCCGAGCTCTTCGCCACCCGGGGGGAGGCGGCGTTCCGGGCCGAGGAGACGCGGGTGCTGACCGAGGCGCTGGACGAGGAGCGGCCGGTGGTGGTGGCGGCGGCCGGCGGCGTGGTGCTGTCACCCGACAACCGGGCCCTGCTGGCCCAGCACCTGGTGGTGTGGCTGCGGGCCGACCCGGCCACCCTGGCCGCCCGGGTCGGCGCCGGGGAGGGCCGCCCGCTGCTGGACCACGACCCGGCCGGCACCCTGGTCGGCCTGGACGCCGTCCGCCGGCCGCTCTACGAGGAGGTGGCCGACGCGGTGGTGGACGTCGACGCGCTCGACCCGGCGACGGTGGTCGACCGGGTCCTGGCCGCCACCGCCTTCGCCCGGAGCCTGCCGTGACCACCGTCGTGCCGGTGGCGCTGGGGGAGCGCTCCTACGACGTCCTGGTCGGCGACGGGGCCCGGCACGAGCTGGCCCGGGTGGTGGCCGGGTCGGTGCCCTCGGCCCGTCGGGCCGTGGTGGTGACCCAGGAGGGGATCGGGGTCGAGGTCGACCCGGGCCTCCCCTTCGAGGTGGTGACCGTCCCCGACGGCGAGTCGGCCAAGTCGCTTGCCCAACTCGAGCGCCTCTGCCGGGAGTTCGCCCGCTCCGGGCTGAGCCGGGCCGACGTGGTGGTGGCGGTGGGCGGGGGCGTGGTGACCGACCTGGCCGGCTTCGCCGCCGCCTCGTTCCACCGGGGCACGGCCTACGTCAACGTGGCCACCTCGCTGCTGGCCCAGGTGGACGCGGCCATCGGGGGCAAGACCGGGGTCAACATCCCGGAGGGCAAGAACCTGGTCGGCGCCTTCTGGCAACCGGCCGCCGTGCTGTGCGACACCGCCACCCTGGCCACCCTGCCGCCCCGCGAGTGGGCGTCCGGACGGGGGGAGGTGGCCAAGTACGGGCTGCTCGGGATCGACACCGACCTGGGCGGGGCGCCGACCGCCGACCTGCCGATCGACGAGCAGGTGGCCCGCTGCGCGGCCGTCAAGGCCGCGGTGGTGGCCGCCGACGAGCGGGAGGGTGACAAGCGGATGCTCCTCAACTACGGCCACACCCTGGCCCACGCCCTCGAGGCGGCCACGTTCGACGACGACACCGCCGACCTCCGCCACGGCGAGGCGGTGGCGGTGGGCCTGGTCTTCGCCGCACTGCTGGCCCGCCGGCTGGGCCGGATCGACGACGAGGCGGTGGCCCACCACCGGCGGGTGGTGGGCGCCTTCGACCTCGCCACCGAGCTCCCGCGGGGTCGGTCGGCCGAGGGACTGCTGGCCTTCATGGGCCGCGACAAGAAGGCCCAGGGTGACCTGACCTTCGTGCTCGACGGCCCGGCCGGTGTCGAGGTCGTCCGTGGCATCGACCCGGCCGACGTGGTCGCTACCCTGGCGGACATGGAGACCGAACGTGGTGGAGCCTGATGGCGTGGCCGGGGGAGCGGGCGTGAGCGCGCCGGGGCTGGTGCTCCTGCTGAGCGGGCCCAACCTCGACCTGCTCGGCCAGCGCGAGCCGGATGTCTACGGCACCGCCACGCTCGACGACCACGTGGCCGCGGCCACGGCGGCCGCCGCCGCGGTGGGCCTCACCCTCGAGCACTTCCAGTCCAACCACGAGGGCGACCTGGTGGAGGCCGTCCACGGTGCCCGGGGTCGGGCCGCCGCCGTCATCGTGAACGCCGGGGCGCTCACCCACACCTCCTGGTCGCTGCACGACGCCCTGGCGGCCTACGACGGGGTGGTGGTGGAGCTGCACCTCTCCAACCCCGCCGCCCGCGAGCCGTTCCGCCACACGTCGACCATCGCCCCGGTGGCCGACGGGTGCATCGCCGGCTTCGGCGGGCTGGGCTACCCGTTGGCGGTCGAGGCCGTCGCCCGCATCCTCGCCGGCCGCGCGTGAGCGGGGCCGTCGTCCCGTCGGCCGACGAGCTGGCCGCGCCGCTGCCGCCGCTGTCGGTGGCCGGCCGCCTGGGCCGGCTCCGGACCGCCCTGGCCGACGCCTCCGCTGACGGCCCGACGCCCGAAGCGCTGGTGGTCACGACCCCGGCCAACGTCCGCTGGCTGACCGGCTTCACCGGATCGGCCGGCGTGCTGGTGGTGAGCGGGGACGGTGCGCTGCTGGCCACCGACGGGCGCTACCGCACCCAGGCGGCCGAGCAGCTGGCCGCCGCCGGCGTCGACGCCGAGGTCGACCTCTGCATCGGCGGGGTGGCCACCCAGCGGGAGGCGCTGGCCGGTGCCGCCGGCTCCGCAGAGGCGGTGGGCCTGGAGGCCGACGACGTCACCTGGGCGGCCGTGCACTCGTGGGAGGAGGTGCTGGCGCCGCGCCCGCTGGTCGCCACCCGTGGCGTGGTGGAGGGCCTGCGGGTGGTCAAGGACCCCGGCGAGGTGGCCCGCATGGAGCGGGCGGCGGCCATCGCCGACGCCGCCCTGGCCGCCGTGCTACCGCTGCTCCACGGCGCGGGTCGGGGCACCCCGCTGACCGAGTCGGCCTTCGCCGCCGCCCTCGACCACGCCATGCGCACCCACGGCGCCGAGGACCGGGCGTTCGAGACCATCGTGGCTTCGGGTGGCAACTCGGCCAAGCCCCACGCCCGACCGGGCGACCGGGTGATCGGCCCGGGCGACCCCGTGGTGGTCGACTTCGGGGCCACGTTCGACGGCTACCGCTCCGACATGACCCGCACGTTCTGCGTGGGTGGCGCGCCCGCCGGCGAGCTGGCCCGGGTGTTCGCCGTGGTGGCCGAGTCCCAGGCCGCCGGGGTGGCCGCCGTGGTGCCCGGCGTGTCGGGCGGCGACGTCGACAAGGTGTGCCGCGACCACATCGCGGCGGCCGGCTGGGGCGAGCGGTTCGAGCACGGGACGGGCCACGGCGTCGGCCTCGACATCCACGAGCGGCCGGCGGTGGGGGCGGGATCGACTGCTATCCTGCAGCCCGGCACGGTGGTCACCGTCGAGCCCGGTGTGTACCTCCCGGCAGTAGGTGGGGTCCGTATCGAGGACACCCTGGTGGTCACCGACTCCGGTAGCCGACCGCTCACCCGTTTCCCGAAGGAAGTACCCGTCTGATGGCCGTCTCCACCAACGATCTCCGCAACGGCATGACCCTGGACCTGCCCGAAGGCCTGTTCAACGTGATCGAGTTCCAGCACGTGAAGCCGGGCAAGGGCGGCGCCTTCGTGCGCACCAAGCTGAAGAACCAGCGGACCGGCGCCGTCATCGAGCGCACGTACCGGGCCGACGAGAAGCTCGAGCAGGCGATCATCGACAAGCGCGAGATGCAGTTCCTCTACCGGGACGGTGGGGAGTACGTCTTCATGGACACCCGCTCCTACGACCAGCTGCAGGTGGAGACCGGCCTCCTCGGCGACGCCGCCAACTACCTGAAGGAAGGCGACGACGCCGAGCTCCAGTTCTTCGGCGACGAGATCGTCGGCGTAGAGCTGCCCGCCGCCGTCGAGCTGACCATCACCGAGACGGAGCCGGGCCTCCAGGGCGACCGGGTGTCCGGTGCCCGCAAGCCGGCCACCCTCGAGACCGGCCTGGTCATCCAGGTGCCGCTCTTCGTCAACCCGGGCGAGAAGGTCCGGGTCGACACCCGCACCGGCGAGTACCTGACGCGGGCCTGAGCCCGGCCGCCGGGTGCCCGCCCGAGCCCGCACCATGACCCCGTCCCCATGAGCAGCGACCCCGCACCCCGCCACCAGTCGCGCGAGCGTGCCCTCACCCTGCTCTACGAGGCGGACGTGAAGGACGAGCCGCCGGCCGCCGTCCTGGCCGCGCTCCCGATGGCACCGGACCCCTACGTCGCCACCCTGCTGACGGCGGTGGGGGAGCACCGGGAGCGGATCGACGGACTGCTGGCCGAGGCCGCCATCGGCTGGGACCTCGACCGTATGGCCGTGGTCGACCGCAACGTCCTCCGCCTGGCCACCGCCGAGCTGCTGGCCTGTGACGACGTGCCCACCGCCGTGGTGCTCAACGAGGCCGTGGACCTGGCCTCGGCCTTCTCGACGGACGACTCCGGCCGCTTCGTCAATGGTGTGCTGGCCACGGTGGCGGCCCGGGTCCGGCCGAACGCCGGCTGAGCCGCCGCCACAGGGACAACTCCCGGTGCACCGGTTCCGGCCGGCGAGCGGCCAGAATGGGCCGGTCCGCGGACCGGTTCCCCAGGAGGTGCGCACGTGAGCAGCGGCAGCCAGTCGAAGGGCCTCGTACTGACGGCGATGATCTTCGCCGTCGCGATGACCTTCATCGACCAGACGATCGTCTCCATCGCCGTGCCCCAGATCCAGAGCGAGCTCGGCCTGAGCGCCACGGGTGTGCAGTGGGCGGTCAACGCCTACCTGCTGGCACTGGCCGCCTTCTTCGCCTACGGCGGCCGGCTGGCCGACACCGTGGGCCACCGCAAGGTGGCGGTGGCCGGCGTGGTGATCTTCGCGGCGGCGTCGACCCTGTGCGGGCTGACCCCGAAGGGCGCGCTGGCCGAGGCGTGGATCGTGACCTTCCGGGCCGTCCAGGGGTTCGGCGGGGCGCTGCTGTTCCCGGCCGCGCTGGCCATCGTGGTCCAGACCTTCCCGATGCGCGAACGCGGCAAGGCGCTGGCCACCTTCTTCGGGATCGCCGGCGGCCTGACCGCGGTGGGACCGATCCTCGGCGGCTACCTGACCCAGTGGACGTGGCGGGCCATCTTCTGGGTGAACATCCCCGTCGCCGTGATCGCCCTGGTGCTCATCGCCGTGTCGCGCCCGACCACCGTGCACCGGCCCGCCCGCATGGACTACCGCGGTCTCGCCCTCATCGTGGCCGGCGTCGGGCTCAGTGTGTTCGGCTTCCAGCAGGCCTCCACGTGGGGGTGGGGCAACCCGGCCATCGGGCTCTGCATCGCCGCCGGCGTGGCCTTCCTGGTGGTCTTCGTGCTGGTGGAGCTCCGTACCGAACCGCCGCTCATGCAGGTGCGGATCTTCCGCATCCGCGCCTTCCTGGTCGAGAACCTCGTCCTCGGTATCGCCATGCTGGCCTTCGTGCCGGTGTTCTTCTTCGCCTCGGAGTACGCCCAGGTGTCGCTGGGCAAGACGGCCTCCGAGGCCGGCCTGTTCCTGCTCCTGTTCTTCGCCGGGTTCGTGGTGGCCGCCCAGATCGGCGGCCGCATGCTGGACCGGAGCGGGGCCAAGCGTCCGGTGGTCATCGGCTGCGCGCTGTCGGCGGTGGGCTTCTACCTGTGGGCCGGCAAGGTGCTCACACTCAGCTTCTCCTCCCAGCAGTGGTACGTGGTGATGGCCGGGGCCGGCATGGGCTTCCTGCTGGGGCCGGCCAGTACCGACGCCGTCAACCGGGCCTCGCAGCTGTCCTACGGCGAGGCCACCGGGATCACCCAGACGGTGCGCAACTACGCCGCCAGCCTCGGCCTGGCCATCCTCGGCACCCTGCTGGTGACCGAGATGCGCAACCACCTCACCACCTCGCTGACCGCCCAGGGCGTGCCCCATGCCACGGCGGTGTCGGAGGCGGCCCGGCTGGCCGAGGGCCGCTCCGTCGGCGCCGGCGGGCGCCAGTCGATTCCGCACTTCGTCCAGGTCGACTTCGCCTACGCCACCCGCAGCGTGCTGCTGGGCATGGCCCTGGTGATGGCCGTGGCCGCCGTGGTCGGCCTCGTCGGCCTGACCCGCGGCCGCCAGGAGGAGGGCGACGGCGTCGACTGGGACGGCGACACCCTGGACGACGCGGCGGCGGCCGCCCCGCCCGCGGCCTCGCCCGCCGGCGGGTCCGGCGGCCCGGACGGCCGCGAGGGCGACGCGGTATAGTCAACTCCTGACCGTGAAGCGGGTCCCGTGAGGCCCGTACGGACAGGAGGATCAGGTGGCCGAACGAGAGCGCAGTCACACCCGCCCGCGGGGTGGCGTCTTCGTTCCCCGGGTCCAGGTCATGTCCGCCGACGACGTCCGTCGCGCCGTCACCCGGATGGCCCACGAGATCGCCGAGCGCAACCGGGGCCTGCACGACGTGGTCCTGGTCGGCCTGCAGACCGGCGGCGTGGGCATCGCCCGCCGGCTGGCCGAGACCCTGGCCGAGGTCGAGGGCGCCGACGTGCCGGTCGGCACGCTCGACGTCGCCTTCTACCGCGACGACATCGGGCTGCGCCCGGTCCTGCCCGAGGCGGCCACCGACATCACCACCGACCTGACCGGGTCGACGGTGGTGCTCGTCGACGACGTGCTCTTCACCGGCCGCACCATCCGGGCCGCCCTCAACGCCCTGGGCGAGTACGGCCGGGCCCAGGTGGTGGAGCTGGCGGTCATGGTCGACCGCGGCCACCGGGAGCTGCCCATCCGGCCCGACTACGTCGGTAAGAACCTGCCCACCAACCGCGACGAGATGGTCGACGTTTCCGACGAGGGCGTGGCGCTGGGCGAGCTGGTGAGCCGGTGAGCGGCTTCCCCACCCACCTGCTCGGCATGGACGACCTGGACGCCGACTCGATCGCCGAGGTGCTGCGGGTCACCGACTCCTTCGCCGAGGTGGGCCGGCGGGCCAACCCCAAGGTGCCCACCCTGCGCGGCCGCACCGTGGCCACCCTGTTCTTCGAGGACTCGACCCGCACCCGCATGTCGTTCGAGACGGCGGCCAAGCGGATGTCGGCCGACGTGCTGTCGTTCGCGGCCGGCTCGTCCTCGGTCAAGAAGGGCGAGTCCCTGCGCGACACCATCGAGACCATCCAGGCCATCGGCATGGACGCGGTCATCATCCGCCACGGCTCGTCGGGGGTGCCGGCCCGGGTGGCCCAGTGGGTCGACAACTGCGCCGTGGTCAACGCCGGCGACGGCTGGCACCAGCACCCCACCCAGGCGTTGCTCGACCTCTACACGGTGCGGCAGTCACTCGGCGGGGGCGACGATGCCACCGCCGCCTTCCGCGGCCTGCGGGTCACCATCGTGGGCGACATCCGCCACAGCCGGGTGGCCCGGTCGCAGATCGCCGCCTACGCCGCCCTCGGGGCCGAGGTGACCCTGGTGGCCCCGGCCACCCTCCTGCCGCCCTCGCTCGAGGGCTGGCCGGTGGCCTCGGTCAGCCACGACCTGGACCGGGTCCTGGAGCGCACCGACGTCATCTCGCTGCTGCGGCTGCAGGCCGAGCGGGGGAGCGGCGACTACGTGCCCACCATGCGCGAGTACTCGACGGGCTACGCGCTGACCGCCCGGCGGGCGCTGCAGCTGCCCCCCGACGCCGTCATCCTCCACCCGGGACCGATGGTGCGAGGCGTGGAGATCGCCTCGGAGGTGGCCGAGCTGCCGTCGGCCCGCATCACCGACCAGGTCGGCAACGGCGTGGCCGTCCGGATGGCCGTCCTCTTCCTGCTCCTCGGCCAGGGCACCCTCGGAGGGGAGCGGCATGACTGACCGGCACACACCCGACCTGCTCGTCCGAGGCGGCACCGTGGTCGACGCCACCGGCTCGCGCCGGGCCGACGTGCGGGTGTCGGGTGGCACCGTGGTCGAGGTGGGGGCGGACCTGTCCACCCCGGCCGGCGCCACCGTCCTCGACGCCGGCGGCTGCGTGGTGGCCCCGGGCCTGGTCGACCTCCACACCCACCTGCGCGAGCCGGGCCGGGAGGAGGCCGAGACGGTGGCCTCGGGCACCCGGGCGGCCGCCCTCGGCGGGTTCACCGCGGTGGTGGCCATGCCGAACACCGACCCGCCGCTCGACTCGGCCGAGTCGGTGCGCAACGTCCACGCCCTGGCCGAGGGGGCCATGGCCCAGGTCGCCGTGGCCGGCGCCATCACCGTGGGACGGGCCGGCGAGCGGCTCGCCCCGATGGCCGAGCTGGCCGCCCTCGGGGTACGCCTCTTCACCGACGACGGCGACGGCGTGCAGTCGGCCGGTCTCATGCGCCGGGCCCTGCAGTACGCCTCCGGCCTCGGGGTGGTGCTCGGCCAGCACTGCGAGGACCGCAGCCTGGCAGCGGGCGGGACCATGCACGAGGGGGACTGGTCGAGCCGGCTGGGCCTGCCGGGGATGCCGGCCGAGGCCGAGGAGGTCATGGTGGCCCGGGACATCGCACTGGCCCGGGCGACGGGCGGCCGGGTGCACTTCCTCCACCTGTCGACCGCCGGGTCCGTCGACCTGGTCCGCCGGGCCCGGGCCGAGGGGGTGCCGGTCACCGCCGAGGTGGCCCCGCACCACTTCACCCTGACCGACGGCTGCACCGCCGGGTACGACCCGGTCTTCAAGGTCAACCCGCCGCTGCGCCCGCAGGCCGACGTCGACGCGGTCAAGGCCGCCCTGGCCGACGGCACGGCCGACGCCATCGCCACCGACCACGCCCCCCACACGCCGGAGCTGAAGGACCTGCCCTTCGACCAGGCGCCGCCGGGCATGCTCGGCCTCCAGACCGCCCTGGCGCTGGCCCTGACCGAGCTCGACCTGCCCGTCGAGCGGGTCCTGGCCCTGCTCAGCTGGCAGCCGGCGGCCATCGCCATGCTCGACCCGGCCCACGGGGGCACCCAGGGCGGCCCGGTGGCCGAGGGGGCGCCCGCCAACCTGGTGGTGGTGGACCCGGCGGCCACCTGGACGGTCGACCCGACCGCCCTCGCCTCCCGGAGCCGCAACACCCCCTACGCCGGTCGCAAGCTGACCGGCCAGGTGCGCCACACCGTGCTGGTCGGCGAACCGGTCGTGGTCGACGCCGAGGCGCAGCGATGAGCCCGCGCGGCGCCGGGGCGCACCGGGCACCGGCCCAGCTGGTGCTGGCCGACGGGGCGGTGTTCGAGGGCGAGGCCTTCGGGGCCGAGCCCGACGGCGGGGTCTCGGTGGGGGAGGCGGTGTTCAACACCGTGCTGTCGGGCTACCAGGAGGTCATCACCGACCCGTCGTACGCCGGACAGGTCATCGCCTTCACGTATCCCCACATCGGCAACTACGGGGTCAACCCGACCGACGACGAGGCGCCCGTGCCGCACTGCCGCGGCGTGATCGTGCGCGACCTGGCCGACGCCCCGTCCAACTGGCGATCGACCGGGACGCTCGAGTCCTACCTGACCGCCCACGGGGTGGCCGGCATCACCGGGATCGACACCCGTCGGCTGACCCGGCACCTGCGCGACCACGGCTCGGCGCCGTGCGCCTTCGGCACCGCCTCCGAGGACGAGCTGCTGCGGGCCGCCCGCGAGGCGCCGCCGACCGACGGGCGCGACCTGGTGTCGACGGTCACGAGGTCGACCGTCACCACCCGGGGGGACGGCCCGTACCGGGTGGTGGCCTACGACTTCGGCATCAAGGAGGCCATGCTCCGCCAGCTCGGCGACCTGGCCACGGTGACGGTGGTACCCGCCGGCACCTCGGCCGACGAGGCGCTGGCCTTCGGGCCCGACGGCGTCTTCCTGTCGAACGGTCCCGGCGACCCGGCCGCCCTGCCCGGCATCGTCGCCGAGATCCGCCGCCTGGTCGACGCCGGCACGGTGCCCGTGTTCGGCATCTGCCTGGGTCACCAGCTACTGGCCACCGCCCTCGGCGCCACCACCTACAAGCTGGCCTTCGGCCACCACGGCGGCAACCACCCGGTGCAGCGCACGTCGACCGGCCAGGTGGAGATCACGTCGCAGAACCACAACTACGCGGTGGCCGCCGACTCGCTGGCCGCCACCGAGGTGACCCACGTCAACCTCAACGACGGGGTCATCGAGGGCCTGGCCAGCACCGAGATACCGGCCTTCAGCGTGCAGTACCACCCCGAGGCCGGACCCGGCCCCCACGACGCCCGCTACCTGTTCGAGGAGTTCCGCATGCTGATGGACGCCACCGGCGGGCCCGGCCGGCACGGAGGAGGTGCCTGATGCCGCGCCGCGACGACCTCGAGTCGATCCTGGTCATCGGGTCCGGGCCGATCGTGATCGGCCAGGCCTGCGAGTTCGACTACTCGGGCACCCAGGCCTGCCGGGTGCTGGCCGAGGAGGGCTACCGGGTGGTGCTGGCCAACTCCAACCCGGCCACGATCATGACCGACCCGGGCATGGCCGACCGCACGTACGTGGAGCCGCTCGACCCCGACGTGCTGGCCGCCATCATCGAGCGCGAGCGGCCCGACGCGCTGCTCCCGACCCTCGGGGGGCAGACCGCCCTCAACCTCACCATGGCCCTGTCCGAGCGGGGCGTGCTGGAGACGGCCGGGGTCGAGGTCATCGGGGCCAACCCGGAGGCCATCGCCACGGCCGAGGACCGCGAGCGGTTCAAGCTGGCCATGGAGGAGATCGGTCTCTCGACGCCGTCGTCCGGCTTCGCCCACTCGCTCGACGAGGCCATGGCCATCGGCGCCTCCATCGGCTACCCGATCATGGTCCGGCCCAGCTACATCCTGGGCGGCGCCGGCACCGGCATCGCCCCGGACGCCGAGGCGCTGCTCCGCCTGGCCGCCGAGGGCCTCGACGCCTCGCCCATCAGCGAGGTGCTGGTGGAGCGCTCGATCGCCGGGCAGAAGGAGTACGAACTCGAGGTGATGCGCGACCACGCCGACAACTGCGTGGTCATCTGCTCCATCGAGAACGTCGATCCCATGGGCGTCCACACCGGCGACTCCATCACCGTGGCCCCCGCCCAGACCCTGACCGATGTCGAGTACCAGGTCATGCGCGACGCCGCCTTCGCCTGCATCCGGCGGGTGGGGGTGGAGACCGGCGGCTCGAACGTGCAGTTCGCCGTCGACCCGCGGACCGGGCACCAGACCGTCATCGAGATGAACCCCCGGGTGTCGCGGTCCTCCGCCCTCGCCTCGAAGGCCACCGGGTTCCCGATCGCCAAGATCGCCGCCCGGCTGGCCGTCGGCTACCGGTTGGACGAGATCCCCAACGACATCACCGGGGCCACGCCCGCCTCCTTCGAGCCGGTCATCGACTACGTGGTGACCAAGATCCCGCGCTGGGCCTTCGAGAAGCTGCCGGGCGCCACCGACGTCCTCGGCACCCGCATGCAGTCGGTGGGCGAGGTCATGGGCATCGGCCGCACCTTCCCCGAGTCGCTGCAGAAGGCCGTGCGCTCGCTCGAGCAGGGCCGCGCCGGGCTGAACGCCGACGCCGCCGAGACGTCGGTCGACGGCGTGCCCGTCGACGAGCTGCTGGACGCCGTGGCCACGGCCACGCCCGAGCGGCTGTACCAGCTCGAGTCGCTGCTGCGCCGGGGCGTGTCGGTGGAGGACCTGGCCGCGGCCACGGGCATCGATCCGTGGTTCCTGGCCGAGATGGCCAAGGTGACCGACGCCCGCATGGCGCTCGACCTGCGGGTCACGCTCGGGATGACGCTGGCCGACCTCGACCGGCGCGACTGGCGCCGGCTCAAGCGGCTCGGGTTCGCCGACGCGCAGCTGGCCCACCTGCTCGGCGCCACCGACGCCGAGGTGCGCGCCGCCCGGGTGGCTGCCGGGGCCGACGTGACGTTCAAGACGGTCGACACGTGCGCGGCGGAATTCGAGGCCCACACGCCGTACCACTACTCGACCCACGAGGACGAGGACGAGATCCGTCCGTCCGACCGGCCCCGGGTCATCATCCTCGGCTCGGGTCCGAACCGGATCGGCCAGGGCATCGAGTTCGACTACTGCTGCGTGCACGCCTCGATGGCGCTGCGGGCGGCCGGGTTCGAGACGATCATGCTCAACTGCAACCCCGAGACCGTCTCGACCGACTACGACACCTCCGACCGCCTGTACTTCGAGCCCCTGACGCCCGAGGACCTGGCCAATGTCATCGCCGCCGAACGGGCCGCCTCGCAGGGCGAGGGGCGCCTGGTCGGGGTGATCGTGAGCCTGGGCGGACAGACGCCGCTGAAGCTCGCCGCCGGCATCGACGAGGAGCTGGTCCTCGGCACCTCGCCGGCCTCGATCGACCTGGCCGAGGACCGCGAGCGGTGGAACGAGCTGTGCGAGCGGCTGGGCATCCCCCAGCCCCCCGGCGGGACGGCCACCACCCCGGCCGAGGCGGTGGCCGTGGCCGACCGGGTCGGCTACCCGGTGCTGGTGCGGCCCTCCTACGTGCTCGGCGGCAGGGCCATGGAGATCGTCTACGACGACGAGCGCCTGGTGGCCGCCGTGGAGGCCATGTCCGCCGTCGGCGGCGCGCTGGGCCGGGAGGGCGGCGTGACCGCCGACCGCCCGGTGCTGGTGGACCGGTTCCTCGAGGACGCGGTGGAGGTGGACGTCGACGCCGTGCGCGACGCCACCGGCGAGGTGGTGATCTGCGGGGTGATGGAGCACGTCGAGGAGGCGGGCGTCCACTCCGGTGACTCGGCCTGCGCGCTGCCGCCCCAGACCCTGTCCGCCGAGGTGGTGGCCGAGCTCGAGCGGCACGTCCGGGTCATCTGCGAGGCCCTGCAGGTGCGCGGCCTGTGCAACGTGCAGTTCGCGGTCAAGGACGACCGGGCCTACGTGCTCGAGGCCAACCCCCGGGCCAGCCGGACGGTGCCGTTCGTGGCCAAGGCCACCGGCGTGCCCGTCGCCATGGTGGCCGCCCGGGTCATGGTGGGCGCCACGCTGGCCGAGCTGCGCGACGAGGGCCTGCTGACCGAGCCGGTCGGGGGCCACGTGTCGGTCAAGGAGGCGGTGCTGCCCTTCAACCGGTTCCCGGGGGTGGACACGCTCCTCGGCCCGGAGATGCGGTCCACCGGCGAGGTCATGGGGATCGACGCCACCTTCGGGCTCGCCTTCGCCAAGAGCCAGATCGCGGCCGGCAACCGGCTGCCCACGTCGGGCACGGTGTTCTTCTCGCTGGCCGATCGCGACAAGGCGGCCGGGTTGGAGGCGGCCCGGGCCTTCGCCGCCCTCGGGTTCGACCTGGCGGCCACGTCGGGGACGGCCGCCATGCTGGCCGCCGAGGGCATCGACGTCGGCACCGTGGTGGCCAAGGTGGGGGAGGACCACCCGGGCAAGGTGGACGCCGTCGAGCTGATCTCGGGCGGCAAGGTCCAGCTGGTGGTCAACACGCCCCGGGGCCGCGGGCCGCGGGCTGACGGGCTGCACATCCGGGCCACCTCCACCGCCCATCTCGTGCCGTGTCTCACCACGGTGGCCGCAGCCCGGGCCGCCGCCGCCGGCATCGCCGACTGGCTCGGCCATCCGCTGTCGGTGCGCTCGCTGCAGGAGTACCACGGGCGGTGACGCCGTGAGCCGGACTCGGCGGGCCGCCGCCAGAGGGCAGCTCGACCTGTCCGTCCCCGTCGGGTCGCTGACCCTGCCCAACCCGGTCATGACGGCGTCGGGCACGGCCGGCCACGCCGACGAGCTGGCGGCCTACGGACCCCTGGCGGCCCTCGGTGCGGTGGTGGTCAAGTCGCTGGCCGCCGGCCCGTGGCCGGGCAACCCGGCGCCGCGGGTGCACGAGGCCGGGGCCGGCATGGTCAACAGCGTGGGCCTGCAGGGCCCGGGCGTCGAGGCGTGGCTCCAGGACGACCTGCCCCGACTGCTGGCGGCGGGGGCCCGGCCGGTGGTCAGCATCTGGGGCCAGCGGGTGGACGACTACGCCAAGGCCGCCGCGCTGCTGGCCGGGGTCGAGGGCCTGACCGCCATCGAGGTCAACGTGAGCTGTCCCAACCTCGAGGACCGGCGCCACATGTTCGCCCACTCGCCCACGGCCACCGGCGAGGTGCTGGCCGCGGTGGCGGCCAACGGGCCGGACGTGCCGCGGTGGGCCAAGCTCAGCCCCACCGTCGCCGACCTGGCCGAGGTGGCCGGCGCGGCGCTGACCCATGGGGCCGAGGCCGTCACCCTGGTCAATACCGCCCTGGCCATGGTCATCGACCTCGAGGCCCGGGCGCCGGTGCTCGGGTCGGGCCCCAACGGCGGCGGGCTGTCCGGCCCCTCGCTGCACCCGATCGCGGTGCGCGCCGTCTACGACGTCCGGGCCGCCCATCCCGACGCCGCCATCATCGGGGTGGGCGGGGTGATGCGGGGCCGGGACGCGGTCGAGCTGCTGATGGCGGGGGCCGACGCCGTGCAGGTGGGGACGGCGACCTTCCGCGATCCGCGGGCGGCCTGGCGCGTCCTCGACGAGCTGGGGGACTGGTGCGCCGGGCACGGGGTGCGGGCGGTGCGGTCACTCCGGGGGGCGGCCCAGCCGTGACCGGGACGACGACGTACACGACGCAGGCCGACGGAGGGACGAGGAGGACGCCATGACGGACGGGTTCGCAGCCAGGGTGGCGAAGGCGGTGGCCGGCACCGGCCCGATGTGCGCCGGCATCGACCCCCACGCCGAGCTGCTCGAGGCGTGGGGTCTGCCCGACACCCCGGACGGCCTGCGCGCCTTCGGCCTGGCCTGCGTCGAGGCCTTCGCCGGGGTGGTCCCGGTGGTCAAGCCGCAGGTGGCCTTCTTCGAGCGGCTCGGCTCGGGCGGGATGGCCGCCCTGGAGGAGGTGCTGGCGGCGGCCCGGGTGGCGGGACTGCTGGTCATCGCCGACGCCAAGCGGGGCGACATCGGCTCGACCATGGCCGCCTACGCCGCCGCCTGGCTCGACCCGGCCAGCCCGCTGGCGGCCGACGCCCTGACCGTCATGCCCTACATGGGCCTCGGCGCCCTCCGGCCGGCCCTCGACCTGGCCGCCGCCGGGGGCCGCGGGGTCATCGTGGTGACCCGCAGCTCCAACCCCGAGGGCCGGTCGCTGCAGACGGCGACCACGGCCGACGGCCCCACGGTGGAGGACGCGCTGCTGGCCGAGGTGGCCGCCCTCAACGCCGGCGGGCTGCCGGTGCCGGGCACGGTCGGGGTGGTGATCGGGGCGACGCTCGAGCCGTCGGCCTTCGACCTGGCCGGCTTGGGCGGGGTCGTCCTGTCACCCGGCTTCGGCGTGCAGGGCGGGTCGACCGAGACGGTGCGGACGCTGTTCGCCGGCTGCGCCCCCGGCACCGTGCTGCCCAGCGCGTCGCGCTCGCTGCTCTCGACCGGGCCCGACGTGGGCATGCTGCGGGCGTCGGCCGCCCGCGAGTGCGCCGCCCTGCGCACCGCCCTGGAGTGAGCCCGGCCGGGCGGCGCCGGCTCGGAGCGGCAGTGCCCTACCGGTCGGCGGTGGGCAGGTCCTCGGCGAAGGTCCGGAAGGGCGCCGGCGGAAGGTAATCGGCCGGCACGTCGCCCGGGCCGTCGTACCAGTCGACGTCGAACACGTTGGAGACGCCGTCGGCCTCCACCGTGCCGCTGAGGCCGAGCTCGTGGGCGGCGGCGAAGGCGGCGGCGCCGTCGATGGCCCCGCGCTCGAGGTCCTGCCACGTGGCCAGGTCGACGCGACCGACGAGGCAGTAGGTGCAGCCGTCCCCGGTGGCGCCGACCCGGCGCCCGATCATGCAGTGGTGGGGGCCGTCGTCGATGGCGTACACGGCGGCGTCACCCGTGCCGGCGCGGGCCCGGATCCGGGCCGGGTGACCGAAGAGGTGGATCCCGCCGTGGGCCCGCTCCTTCATGGCCCACAGGGGACTCGGCGGCACGGTGCCCTCCGGCTCGTCCTCGCTCAGCGGGGTGGCGTCCTCGGGGGCGGTGACCGGGAAGACCCAGTCCTCCGTGCCCTTCTCGAAGTGCAGCTGCCCGTCGTCCCGCGGCTGGAAGGCGCCGTCGCCCTGCTGGTCCCCGGTGTCGCTCACGTCCCGCTCCTCCATGGTCGCTGGTGGCCGGCGCAGTCGGGCGCCGGGCGTCGGCTCCATCGTGCCACGCCGGGTGTCAGGTGCCGGCCCGGGTCGGGAACCACCCGGTGACCCCGGCCGCGGCGGCGTCACGCGCGTGGCGGGCCAGCGTGGCGGCCGTGGAGGCGTCCACCGCCTCGAAGGCCACCCGGTCGCCCGGTGCCAGCTGGCCGAGCAGCGGCAGGTCGACGGTGGCGACGCACGCCACCACCGGGTAGCCGCCCACCGTGGCGTGGTCGGGCAGCAGGACGATGGGTCGGCCGTCGGGCGGGACCTGCACGGCCCCGGTCACCATGGGCGTCGACGGCCGGGGCGGCCCGCCGTCGATCCCCGGCCCGGACACCGCGGTCAGCCGCAGGCCGATGCGGTCCACGTCGGCGCCGACCTCCCACCCCGAGGCGGTCAGCCCGTCGGCCGTCCCGTGGGGCCCGGGCACGACCCGCAGCACGGTGGGGCCGGGGCGCCGGACGACCTCGGGGAGGCCGCCCCGGCTCGGCCCGGCCGGACCGAGCGCCAGCCGGTCGCCGGCCCGCAGCGGCCCGGGTCCGAGGCCGGTCAGGGTGTCCGAGGACCGCGACCCGAACAACGCCGGTGTGGCCAGCCCGCCGGCCACGGCCAGGTAGGCCCGCAGGCCGGCGGCCATCCGGCCGATGCGCACCAGCTGGCCGTCCGCCACGGGGAGGACGGCCCGGTCGGGCACGGCCCGTCCGTCGACGGCGACGTCGACCGGCCCCGCCCCCACCACGGCGATGCGGGCGTCGCCCAGGACCGCCACCGTGGGCCCGGCCGCCGTGCACTCGAGGACGGCGGCCGTCGGCTCGTTCCCGACCAGCAGGTTGGCCAGCGCCGCCGAGCGGCTGTCGGCCGCCCCGGCGGCGGGCACCCCGAGGTGGGCCACCCCGCGCCGGCCGCCGTCCTGGACGGTGGTGGCCAGCCCCGGCTCCACCACCTCGAGACAGGGGGGCGAGGCACCGAGGAGCGGTCGGACCGTCGGGTCGGGCGGCGCCGACGGTCCGTCGGCCACGGCCACGAAGCGGACCCGGTCGCCCGGCGCCACCCGCGAGTACGGGGCGACCGCGGGGTCGAAGAGCGGCTCGCCGGTCCGTCCGAGCAGGTGCCAGCCACCGGGGGTGGCACGCGGGTAGACCGAGGCGTAGCCGCCGCCCACCGCCACCGAGCCGGCCGGCACGGTGGTCCGGGGTGTCCGGCGACGGGGGAGTACGGCCAGCGCCGGCGGCAGGCCGGTGAGGTACGGGAAGCCGGGGGCGAAGCCGACGATGGCCACGGTCAGGCGGGCCCCCACGACCAGGTCCACCACCCGGTCGACGCCGCCGTCCACCCGGGAGGCCACCTCCTCGAGGTCGGCCCCGTCGAACACGACCGGAAGCACGTGCTCCCGGTGGGATGTGGGCCCGGCGGCGGGGGCGGCCGACCCCGTTGGTGCCCCGGCGATCCCGTCGAGCCAGGACGCCACCGCCTCCGGCCGGCCCCGGTCGGGATCGCCGTCCAGCACCACCAGCACGCCGGCCACGCCCACGACGACCTCCTCCACCTCGCCGGGGACGGAGCCGGCGTCGCCGTGGCGCCTGATGGCCCGGGCCAGGTCGTGGGCGGCGGGGGTGTCGGCCGTGGCGACCAGGAGGGCGCGGTCGCCGAAGGGGACGGCCCGCTGCGGCCGGCCCGGTCCGGTCACGCCGGCCGGTCGGCCGCGGCGTGCGGCACGGTGAAGGCCCGCACCTCGACCCCGGCAGCGTCGAGGGTCCGGCGGACGGCCCGGGCGTGGTGCTCGGCCCCGGGCCGGTCGCCGTGGATGCAGAGCGTGCGCACGTCGACGGCCACCCACGTGCCGTCGACCGCCTCGAGCCCGCCGTCGAGGGCCAGCGAGCGGGCCCGGCGAGCGCCGTCCTCGGGGTCGTCGACCAGCGCACCGGGCGCGTCACGGGGCACCAGCAGACCGCGGGCGTCGTAGCCGCGGTCGCAGAACCCCTCGGGCACCACCTCCATGCCGGCCTCCCCGGCCGGGCCGGCCTGTGCGCCGCTCGGCAGGCCGACCAGCACGCCGACCAGCGGGGCCAGCGCCGCCACCACCGTCGCCGCCACCTCCTCGTCCACCGCCATGACGTTGTACAGGGCGCCGTGGGGCTTGACGTACCCGACGGTGCCGCCGACGGCCGCCACCTCCTCGACCAGGGTCCGCCACTGCTCGACCACGTCGTCGGCCAGCCGGTCGGCCGGGACGTCGAGGGCCCGCCGGCCGAAGCCGGCACGGTCGCGGTAGGAGACGTGGGCCCCGACGGCGACCCCGCGCTCCACGCACGCGGCCGCCGCCGCCCGCATGACCGGACGGGAGCCGGCGTGGAAGCCGCAGGCGATGCTGGCGCTCGTCACGTGGTCGAGCAGCGCCAGGTCGGTGGCGCCGAGCTCGTCCCCCTCGGCCAGGTCCGCGTTCAGGTCCATCACCGGCACGCCCCCAGTATCGACCAGCGCCACTGCCGCCGCGGTGGTCCCGGCGGCTGCGGGACCGGCCCGCATGACCTCGTGCCGTCGAGGCGCTATCGTTCCCGCCATGCCGCAACCGCCTGCACTCACGCCCGAACAGCGCCAGGCCGCACTGGCCAAGGCCGCCAAGGTCCGCCGCGAGCGGGCCGAGGTGAAGGAGAAGCTGAAGCTCGGCTCGATCGACCTCGGCGAGCTCCTCACGATGGCCGACGGCAACGAGACCGTCGGCAAGATGAAGGTCCTCTCGGTCCTCGAGTCGCTGCCCGGCCTCGGCAAGGTCAAGGCCCGTCGACTGATGGAGACCGTCGGGATCTCCGAGAGCCGTCGCCTCCAGGGGCTCGGCTCGAACCAGCGCGAGGCGCTCCTCCGGGAGACCGCCCGCTGAGCGGAGCCGTCACGCCGGGCCCTGCGCCCGACGGTCACTCCCACATCTTCGTCCTCTTCGGTCCCGGCGGGGCCGGCAAGGGGACCGTCGCCGCCCGGCTGGTGGAAGACGACCCGCGCCTGTGGCTGAGCCGCTCGTGGACCACCCGGGTGCGCCGGCCCGGTGAGCCCGAGGACGCCTACGTCTTCGTGGACCGCCCCACCTTCGAGGCCCACGCCTCGGCCGGGGGCTTCGTCGAGTGGGCCGAGTTCATCGGCAACCTGTACGGCACGCCCGTACCCGAGGTCGACACCGGGCGCGACGTCCTCCTCGAGATCGACCTGCAGGGCGCCCGCCAGGTACGCGACCTGCGCCCCGATGCCACGCTGATCCTGCTGCTGCCCCCCTCGCCGGCCATCCAGGCGGAGCGCCTGCGGGCCCGGGGCGACGACGAGGACCACGTGGCCCTGCGCCTGGCCGAGGGCGCCGAGGAGGAGCGGGCCGGCCGGGGGCTGGCCGACCACGTGGTGGTCAACGAGACGATCGCGCAGGCCACCGCCGACGTGGCCTCTATACTGGATCTTCGTCGCTCGGGCGCCTCGTAGGCCCGGCCCGTCCCCGCACCGACTCCCGTAAGGATCGCCATGGCCCAGAACCCGACCACCCTCATGGACCCGCCGATCGAGGAGCTCCTCGACAAGGTCGACTCCAAGTTCACCCTGGTGGCGCTGGCCTCCCGTCGGGCCCGGCAGGTGAACAGCTACTACAACTCGCTGGGAGAGGGCATCGGCGTGGTCGTGCCGCCCCAGGTGGCCTCCGCCTCGGGCAAGCCGCTCTCCATCGCCTTCGAGGAGGTGGCCGAGGGCAAGGCCACCTACAGCCGCCCCGACCCCGAGGAGATCGCCGCGGCCGAGGCGGCCGAGGCGGCCGCCCTGGCGCTGATCGAGGGTGCGGTCGAGCTGGCCGTCGAGGAGGCCGTGGCCGAGGCGGTCGCCGCCGACAAGGACGAGACCGCCGACTGACACGACGCCCCGGCCGACGGGCCGGGTGCGTGCGACAGGGGGACTGCCGTGGGCGACGTGACCGCACAGGATCCGGGCCCGGGCGACGGGCGACCGTTCGTGGTGCTGGGCGTCTCCGCCGGCATCGCCGCCTACAAGGCGGTGGAGGTGTGCCGGCGCCTGGTCGACGCCGGCGTGCACGTGGCGCCGGTCCTGACGGAGCGGGCCACCAACTTCGTGGGCCGGGCCACCTTCGACGCCCTCGGCTCCGAGCCCACCCAGACCAGTGTGTGGGACGAGGCGTCGCCCATCCCGCACACCCGCCTGGGCCAGCGCGCCGACCTGGTGGTGGTGGCGCCGGCCACCGCCGACCTGCTGGCCCGCTACGCCGCCGGTCTGGCCGACGACCTGCTGACCACCACCCTGGTCGCCACCGCCGCGCCGGTCCTCGTCTGTCCGGCCATGCACACCGAGATGTGGGAGCACCCGTCGGTGCGGGCCAACCTGGACACCCTGACCTCCCGGGGCGTGGGGATCGTCCCGCCCGAGGAGGGGCGCCTGGCCGGTGGTGACGTCGGCTCCGGTCGCATGGCCGAGCCGGAGACGATCGTGGCCGCCGTGCTGGACGCGCTGGCCGGAGGCGCCACCGGGAGAGACCTCGCCGGAGTGCGCCTACTGGTGTCGGCCGGCGGTACCAGGGAGCCGATCGACCCGGTGCGCTTCATCACCAACCGGTCCTCGGGCAAGCAGGGCCACGCCGTGGCCGCCGCCGCCCGCCGACGGGGCGCCGACGTGGTGCTCGTCACCACCAGCGCCCAGCCCCGTCCGCCGGGCGCCGAGGTGGTCGAGGTCGAGACGGCCGCCGACATGGAGGAGGCGGTGCTCGCCCGGGCGGCCGACGCCGACGTGGTCGTGATGGCCGCCGCCGTGGCCGACTTCCGGCCCAAGGTGGTGGTCGACGCCAAGCTGCACAAGGCCGACGGCGTGCCCGACCTGGTGCTCGAGGCCACCACCGACATCCTGGCCGAGCTGGGCCGGCGGCGGCGCCCGGGCCAGGTGCTGGTCGGGTTCGCTGCCGAGACGGACGACGTGCCCGATCGGGCCCGGGCCAAGCTCGTGGCCAAGGGGGTCGACCTGATGGTGGCCAACGACGTGTCCGCCCCCCAGGTGGGCTTCGACCACGACACCAACGCGGTGACCATCTTCGGCGCCGACGGCACCGTCTCGAACGTGGCGCTGTCGGCCAAGTCCGAGGTGGCCGACGCCCTCCTGGACCGGGTCGCGGACCTGGTGCGCCCCTCGTCGTAGCGGCCAGGTCCGGGCCGCGGGTAGCGTGGTGCGCCGTGCCCGGGGGAGCCCGGGCGCCGTTCTGCACCGCACGCCGACCGCCGGGCGTGGGCGGGACGCCGCACCACCACCACCACCAGCACCCGACCGTCGACGCCGACCGTGTGCCCGACGACCAGACCACAGAGGATGGAACCACCCGTGAGCAGCCGATACACCTTCACCTCGGAGTCCGTGACCGAGGGGCACCCCGACAAGATGGCCGACCAGATCTCCGACTCGGTCCTCGACGCGCTGCTGGCCGAGGACCCGGACAGCCGGGTCGCCTGCGAGACGCTGCTCACCACCGGGCTCGTCCTGGTGGCCGGTGAGATCACCACCACCACGTACGTGGACATCCCCAAGCTCGTCCGCCAGACCGTGCTCGACATCGGCTACGACGACGACGCCTACGGCATCGACGGCAACACCTGCGGCGTGATCGTGTCGCTCGACGAGCAGTCGCCCAACATCGGCCAGGGCGTCGACAAGGCGTTCGAGGTGCGGGCCGGCACCGGCGGCGAGGACCAGCTCAACGCCCAGGGCGCCGGCGACCAGGGGATGATGTTCGGCTACGCCTGCGACGAGACGCCCGATCTCATGCCGCTCCCGGTCTGGCTGGCCCACCGCCTGGCCCAGCGCCTGGCCCAGGTCCGCCGGGTCGGCACGCTGCCCTACCTCCGGCCCGACGGCAAGACCCAGGTCAGCGTGACCTACGAGGACGGACGCCCGATCGCCCTCGAGACCGTGCTCATCTCCACCCAGCACGACCCGGGCATCGACCTCGAGACCCTGCTCCTACCGGACCTGCGCAACAACGTCATCGACCCCCTGCTGCCTGCCGAGCTCGACACCTCGTCCCTCCGGGTCCTGGCCAACCCGACCGGCGTGTTCGAGCTGGGCGGCCCCCACGCCGACACCGGCCTCACCGGCCGCAAGATCATCGTCGACACCTACGGCGGCATGGCCCGCCACGGCGGCGGCGCCTTCTCGGGCAAGGACCCGTCCAAGGTCGACCGCTCGGCCGCCTACGCCGCCCGCTGGGTGGCCAAGAACGTGGTGGCCGCCGGCGCCGCCTCGCGCTGCGAGGTCCAGGTGGCCTACGCCATCGGCGTGGCCCGTCCCGTGTCCGTGCTGGTCGAGACCTTCGGTACCGAGCAGGCCGACCCGGCCGCCATCGGCAAGGCCGTGGACGAGATCTTCGACCTCCGTCCCGCCGCCATCGTGCGCGACCTCGAGCTGAAGCGCCCGATCTACCGCAAGACCGCCGCCTACGGGCACTTCGGCCGGGCAGACAAGGACTTCACCTGGGAGGACACCGCCCGGGCGGACGATCTGAAGCAGGCGCTCGGCCTCTGAGCGTCCAGCCGCGACCGTCGGACGCCGCCGGCGGGGGCGGCCCGCCGGGGGAGGGGCGTGCCCGCGTGGTGCGGGTCGTACCCGACGTCCCGGCCATCCACCGCCGATTCGACTACACGGTGCCCGCCGCCCTGGACGCCGGGGTGCGGGTGGGCGACCGCGTCCGGGTGACGCTCCACGGCCGCCGCGTGGCCGCGTGGGTGGTGGCCGACGACGTCACGCCCGACCCCGGAGTGCATCCCGTCGACATCGCCACGTCCAGCGGGCTCGGGCCGCCGCCGTCGGTGGTGTCCCTGGCCGACTGGGCGGCCTGGCGGTGGGCCGGACCCGTGTCGTCGTTCCTCGGCACCGGGTCGCCCCTGCGCGTGGTGCGGGACCTCGGGCCGGTGCCGGCACCATCGCCTCCACCGGCCTCGCCCGGGGGCGGCTCGGTGGACCTGGTGGACGCCGCCCTGGGCGGCGAGGGGCCGGCCGTCGTGCGACTCGCCCCGTCGCTCGACGCGACGCTGCTGGTGCTGGAGCTGCTCAGCCGGACCGGGCCCGACGCGGTGCTGGTGGTGGCCCCGGCCCGTGTCCGGGCCGAGCACCTGGCCGCCCGCCTCCGGTCGGCCGGCGTGCCGGTGGCGCTGCTCCCGGACGGGTGGGCGGCGGCCCGGCGCGGCGGGTGCGTGGTGGTCGGCACCCGTGCGGCGGCCTGGGCACCGGTCGAGCGCCTGCGTGCCGCCGTGGTGCTCGACGTCCACGACGAGGCCCACCGCGAGGAGCGGGCACCGACCTGGTCGGCGGTCGACGTGGTGGCGGAGCGGTGCCGGCGGGACGGCGTCCCGCTCCTCCTGGTCTCGCCCTGTCCACCCCTGGTGGTGACCGAGGGCCGGCCGCTGGTGACCACCGACCGGGCCGTCGAGCGCCGTGGCTGGGCCGTCGTGGAGGTGGTCGACCGGACGGGCGACGATCCGCGCACGGGCCTCTTTTCGGAGCGGCTGGCCACCGCCGCCCGGGCCGAGCTGGCCCGGCCCGACGGCCGGGTCGTCTGCATCCTGCACCGGACCGGGCGGATCCGGCTGCTGGCCTGCCGCACCTGCGGCGAGCTGGCCCGCTGCACCCGCTGCGGCGGGGCCGTCGCCCAGGACGCCGACGGCGGCGAGCTGGTGTGCGGGCGCTGCGGTGAGCGCCGGCCGGTGGTCTGCGCGGTCTGCGACTCGACCCGGCTCAAGTCGCTGCGCATCGGCGTGTCCCGGGCGACCGAGGAGCTGGCGGCGCTGCTGGGCACGCCCGCCGTCGAGGTGACCGCCGACACGGGCGGGGACGACGTGGGCCGGGCCCGGCTGGTGGTGGGCACGGAGGCGGCGCTCCACCGCGTCGACCGGGCCGGCCTGGTCGCCTTCCTCGACGTCGACCAGCACCTGCTGGCCCCCCGCTTCGCCGCCGGCGAGGAGTCGCTGGCCGTCCTGGCCCGGGCCTCGCGGGTGGCCGGCGCCCGCTCGGGCGGTGGGCGGGTGCTCGTCCAGACCCGGGTGCCCGACCACGAGGCGCTGCGGGCCGCCGTCCACGCCGACCCCGGTGTGCTGGCGTCGTCGGAGCGCCCGCTCCGATCGCTGCTCGGACTGCCCCCCTTCGGCGCCCTCGCGCTGGTGCGGGGGGTCGGCGCCCCCGAGTTCGCCGACGGGCTGACCCGGGTGAAGGGCCTCGAGGTGTCCGAGACCGGTGCCGACCGGTACCTCGTGCGGGCCGGCGACCACGCGGTCCTGGCCGACGGGCTGGCCTCCGTGGACCGGCCGGCCGGCCGGCTGCGGGTGGAGGTGGACCCGACCGACGCCTGAACCCTCGTGGTGCTGGGCGGGCAGGTGGGTGGAGGTCGGGGCGGGAAGGCGCGCACCGCGCGCATCCGAGCGCTGCGCGCCTTGCGATGTCGACCCGCTGACCGACCTGCGCTCGCACCCGGCGCGGCGGCCGGTCGGCGCGCCTGCTGCCGTACACTGGGACCATGTCTTCCTACGCAGTGCGCACCTACGGCGACCCCGTGCTCCGTCAGGTCGCCAAGCCCGTCGACGACGTGGACGGCGCCCTGGTCAAGCTGGTCGACGACATGGTGGAGACGATGTACAAGGCCGTCGGTGCCGGTCTGGCCGCGCCGCAGGTCGGCGTCCAGCGCCGACTGTTCGTCTACGAGCTCGACGACGGGCCCAAGGCGATCATCAATCCCGAGATCGTCGAGTCGGGCGGCGAGCTGTACCACGACGAGGCGTGCCTCTCCATCCCCGGACTGCGGATCGGCATCGTCCGACCCGAGACGGTGCTGCTGAAGGGCTACGACCTCGACGGCAACGAGCTGACCATCGAGGCCGACGACTTCATGGGCCGGATGTTCCAGCACGAGGTCGACCACCTGGACGGCGTGCTGATGGTCGAGCGTCTCGACGACGACATGCGCAAGCAGGCGCTCCGGATCCTGCGTGACCGGGCCATGGGCCTCGACACCAGTGCGATGGAGGCCAAGCTCGTCTCGGCCGGGAGTCAGCGGGAGGCCTGAGCCCCGAGGGCTCCGGACGACGCCGCTAGGGTCCCCGGCATGGCCCGACTGGTCTACCTCGGCACCCCCGAGGCCGCCGTGCCGCCCCTGCGGACCCTCATCGACGCCGGCCACGACATCGCCCTGGTGGTGACGCGGGCCGACAAGCGCCGGGGACGGGGGAGTTCCCTCGTGCCCAGCCCGGTCAAGGCCGCCGCCCTCGAGCTCGGCCTGCCGGTGACCGACGACCTGGCCGCCGCCACCGGGACGGGAGCCGAGCTGGGCGTGGTGGTGGCCTACGGCCGGATCGTGCCCAGCGCCACCCTCGAGCAGCTCCCGATGGTGAACCTCCACTTCTCGCTCCTGCCCCGGTGGCGCGGCGCGGCGCCGGTGGAGCGGGCGGTGCTGGAGGGCGATGCCGAGACCGGGGTGTGCCTGATGGCGGTCGAGGCCGGCCTGGACACCGGCCCCGTCTACGCCGAGGAGGCCACGGCCATCGATCCCGACGAGTCGGTCGAGGAGCTGCGGGCCCGGCTCGTCGGCATCGGCTGCCGGCTGCTGGTCGAGCACCTCGCCGACGGTCGGGCCGGACTGCCGGTCCCACGGGACCAGGACGGCAACCCCACCTACGCGGACAAGATCGCCCCCGCCGAACTCGAGCTCGAGTGGGACCGCCCGGCGCTGCAGCTGCGCCGGGTGGTGCGGCTCGGACGGGCCTGGACCACCTTCCGGGGGAAGCGCCTGCGGGTGCTGGCGGCCGGCCACCCGGAGGATGACGGCCCGGTCGGCGTGCTGGCACCGGGACAGCTCGACGGGGTCGTGGTGGGGGCCGGATCGGGCAGCCGGCTCGAGCTGCGCACCGTCCAGCCCGAGGGACGCCGCCCGATGGACGCCACCGCCTGGCGCAACGGGGTCCGTCCCGGGCCCGACGACCGCCTGGGGTCCTGACCGCGGCCCGGTAGGCTCGGGCCGATGGCGACCGTCGAGACCCCTGCCCCGTCGGGCGTGCCTACCCTCCGGGTGGCGCCGTCGATCCTGTCGGCCGACTTCGGCAGCCTGGCCGACGCCGTCGACCGGGTCACTCCGGGCACGGACTGGCTCCACGTCGACGTCATGGACGGCCACTTCGTCCCCAACCTCACGATCGGTCCTCCGGTGGTGGCCTCGCTGCGGGCCCACAGCGACCTGTTCTTCGACACCCACCTGATGATCACGGACCCGGCCCGGTACCTGGAGCCCTTCCGGGACGCGGGCGCCGACGGGTGCACCGTCCACATCGAGGTGGGGGAGACCGAGGCGCTCTGCGCCCGCATGCGCGACCTCGGCCTGCGGGTCGGTCTGGCCGCCAATCCCGACACGCCCTTCGAGGCGCTCGAGCCCTACCTCCCCCTGGTCGACCTGGTGCTGTGCATGACGGTCTTCCCCGGGTTCGGCGGCCAGTCCTTCATCGCCGACGTGCTGCCGAAGGTGGCCCAGGTGCGGGCCGCGGCCGACGCCGCCGGGCTCACCCTCGACGTGGAGGTCGACGGCGGCATCGACGAGCGCACCGTGGTCGACGCGGCCCGGGCCGGCGCCAACGTCTTCGTGGCCGGCTCCGCCGTGTTCAACCGGCCCGACCCGCTCGGGGCGGTCGGCGCCATCCTCGAGGCCGCCGCCGGTCAGCGGTCCGGGGCGTCGTCCTGAGTCTCGACGTGCAATCCGACGCCGACGTCGACGAGGGCTGGATGCTCCGGGCCGTCGACGCCGCCTCCCGGGTGCAGGGCCGCACGTCGCCGAACCCGTGGGTGGGGGCGGTGCTCGTCCCCCGTGCGGCCGAGGGCGTGCCGTCGGCCTGGTTCACGGGGGCCACGGCCCCGCCGGGCGGCCCCCACGCCGAGGTGGCCGCCCTGGCCGCCGCCGGCGGCCGGGCCCGGGGCGGCACCCTGTACGTCACCCTCGAGCCGTGTGCCCACCATGGACGGACCCCGCCGTGCACGGACGCGGTGCTGGCCGCCGGTGTGGCCCGGGTGGTGGTGGGGATCACCGATCCCGACCCGCAGGTCGACGGCCGGGGGATCGACGCCCTCCGGCAGGCCGGTGTCCAGGTCGACGTGGGCGTGTGCGCCGACGTGGTGGCCGAGCAGCTGGCGCCGTATGCGGCCCACCGGCGCACGGGCCGGCCCTGGGTGGTCCTGAAGCTGGCCGCAACCCTGGACGGCCGCATCGCCGCGCCGGACGGGTCCAGCCGCTGGATCACCTCCGAGGAGGCCCGCCACGACGCCCACCGGCTGCGGGCCGTGTCCGACGCGGTGCTGGTCGGGGCGGGAACCGTGCGGGCCGACGACCCGTCGCTCACCGTGCGGCTGCCCGAGGGCGACCCGTTGGCCCGTGGTCCCGGCGAGCAGCCGGTGCGGGTGGTGCTGGGGCGCGCCCCGGAAGGGGCCGCCGTGCTGCCGGCCCTGGAGCGGTCGGGCCCGCCCGAGGACGTGCTAGCGGACCTCGGCGCACAGGGGATCGTGCAGGTGCTGGTGGAGGGCGGGGCGGGCGTGGCCCACGACTTCCACACCCGCGGCCTGGTCGACCGGTATGTCCTCTACCTGGCCCCGGCCCTGTTCGGCGGCGACGATGCCCGGCCGCTCTTCGCCGGCCCGGGGGCCGCCACCATGGACGACCTGTGGCGGGGGGTGGTCCGCTCGGTGACTAGCCTGGGACCCGACGTCCGGGTGGAACTGGCTCCTCCCGCCCCGCCCGTCTGACCACGGGGACGCAGCCGCACCAGGACGCCAGGCACCACCGGACAACACGAGGGAGACACGGGTTCGATGCCCTTCTCAGCAGTCGAGGACGCGATCGAGGCAGTCGGCCGTGGCGAGATCGTCATCGTCGTGGACGACGAGGACCGCGAGAACGAGGGCGACCTGATCATGGCCGCCGACGCGGTCACCCCGGAGAAGATCGCCTTCTTCCTCGCCCACACCTCGGGTCTGATCTGCGTGCCCCTGACACCCGAGCGGGTGGAGCAGCTGGACCTGCCCCTCATGGTCACGGCCAACACCGAGGTCCAGCGGACGGCCTTCACCGTCAGCGTCGACTTCCGCCACGGGACGACCACCGGGATCTCCGCCGCCGACCGGTCGGCCACCATCAAGGCGCTGGTCGACCCCCATACCCGGCCGACCGACCTCAACCGGCCCGGGCACATCTTCCCGCTGCGGTACCGCCCGGGCGGCGTGCTGAAGCGGGCCGGGCACACCGAGGCCGCCGTCGACCTGGCCCGGGCCGCCGGGCTGTCGCCGGCCGGCGTGCTCTGCGAGGTCGTGAGCAAGGACAAGGCCAGCATGGCCCGCCTGCCCGAGCTCGAGGAGTTCGCCCGCGAGCACGACCTGAAGCTCATCTCGATCGCCGACCTCATCCGGTACCGCCGCCACAAGGACAAGCTGGTCCGGCGCATCGCCGACGCCCGCATCCCGACCGACTACGGCGAGTTCACCGTCTACGCCTACGAGTCGGTGCTGGACGGTGAGCACCACGTGGCCCTGGTCAAGGGCGACGTGGCCGGCCAGCCCAACACCCTGGTGCGCGTGCACAGCGAGTGCCTGACCGGCGACGTCTTCGGGTCGCTGCGGTGCGACTGCGGCCCCCAGCTCCACGGGGCCATGCAGGCCATCGAGCAGAACGGCAGCGGCGTCATCGTGTACCTGCGCGGCCACGAGGGCCGGGGCATCGGACTCGCCCACAAGCTGCGGGCCTACAGCCTGCAGGAGGAGGGCTTCGACACGGTCGACGCCAACCTCGAGCTCGGCCTGCCGGCCGACTCCCGTGAGTACGGCATCGGCGCCCAGATCCTGGTCGACCTTGGCGTCACGACGATGCGGCTCATGACCAACAACCCCACCAAGTACGGCGGACTCGAGGGCTTCGGCCTCGACATCGTCGAGCGGGTCAACATCCAGCCGGTCCCGACGCCGGAGAACATCCAGTACCTCCGGACCAAGCGCGAGCGCATGGGCCACCTCCTGGAGGGGCTGGATGACGTCCTCTGACGAGACCCTCCTGCCGGGGGACGCCAAGGCACGTGCCGCCGCCCGTGCCGGCTCGTCGCTCGACCCGGCCGACCTGACGCCGGACGTACGGGTCGGGTTCGCCTGCGCCGAGTTCAACGGCGGCATCACCGACCGGCTGCTGACCGGCGCCCTGGACGAGCTCGAACGGGCGGGCGTCGACCTCGGGACGGTGGTGGTGGCGTGGGCCGCCGGCGCCTTCGAGCTACCGCTGGTGGCGCGCGGCATGGCGTCCACCGGTCGCCTGGACGCGGTGGTGGCGCTCGGCGCCGTCATCCGGGGCGACACGGGCCACTACGACTTCGTGGCCGGCGAGTGCGCGGCCGGACTGCAGCGCGTCCAGCTCGACGCCGGACTGCCCGTCGTGTTCGGCGTACTGACCACCGACACGGTCGAGCAGGCGCTGGTCCGCTCGCTGCCCGACGAGACGAACAAGGGGGCGGAGGCCGCCCGCACCGCGCTCGGCACGGTGGCCGTGCTGCGCGGCCTCGAGTCGCTGCCCAGTGCGGGGCACGTCGGCTTCACCGTCGGGAGGCGCTGACCGTGCTGCGGCTCGTGTTGCCCAAGGGCTCGCTGGAGAAGGCGACGCTCGACCTCTTCGCCGAGGCCGACCTGGCCGTCAGCCGGTCGTCCAGTGTCGACTACCGCGCCTCGATCGACGACCCGCGGGTCGACGACGTGCGCATCCTCCGTCCCCAGGAGATCCCGCTGTACGTGGCCGACGGGCTGTTCGACATCGGGATCACCGGGCGCGACTGGATCGAGGAGCGGGGGAGCGCGGTCACCTCGCTCGGCACCCTGCAGTACTCGAAGGCCACGGCCAACCCGATCCGGGTCGTGCTGGCCGTCCCCGCCGACTCGGCGGTGGAGTCGGTGGCCGACCTGGCCGCCACCGCCACCGGACCCGGCGGCGCCCTCCGGGTGTCGACCGAGTACCCGGAGCTGACCCGCCGCTACCTCGAGTCCCACGGCGTCCGCGCCGAGGTGAGCCTCTCCTACGGGGCGACCGAGGCCAAGGTGCCGGACATCGCCGACTGCGTGGTGGAGATCACCGAGACCGGCCGGGCGCTGCGGGCGGCGGGGCTCAAGATCGTGGAGACCCTGCTGGTGTCGCACACCGAGCTGATCGCCAACCCGGCGTCGGCCGCCGATCCCGACAAGCGCCACGCCATGGAGCAGCTGCTCACCCTCCTGCAGGGGTCGCTGGAGGCCCGCGGCAAGGTGCTGGTGAAGCTCAACGTGGCGGCCGAGCAGCTGGACGGCGTCATCGAGGTGCTGCCGTCCCTGCGGTCGCCCACCGTGTCCGAGCTGTTCGGGGGCGGCGGCTTCGCGGTGGAGACGGTGGTCCGCAAGTCCGAGATCAATGTGCTCATCCCCGCGCTGCGCGACCGGGGCGCCACCGACATCATCGAGCTGGCGCTGTCCAAGATCGTCCATTGACGGGACGACCGTGACGCCCGCCCTCCCCTCCGGACCCGGCGGCCTGGTGCCGGCGGGCGCCCCGACCCTGCTCGGCACGGTCCTCGAGTTCGACGAGCCACGCGGCGTCGGCACGGTGCGGTGCGACGACCGGGACCTGCCCTTCCACTGCACGGCCATCAGCGATGGGACCCGGTCCATCGCGGTGGGCACCCCGGTGGCGGTGCGCATCGCCGCGGGGCGGCTGGGCCGACTCGAGGCCCGCACCGTCCACCCGCTTCCGGGCACGGGGTCGGACCCCGGTGCTGCGGCGGTGGCCGTCGACGAGGACCGGGGCGCTGCACCGGACCTCCCGGCTCCCGTGGACGCCGAGCCCCGGGACCCGGAGCCCCCGACCCGGCCTCAGACCACGGGCGGGTCGACCCAGTCGGGGTCGGTGGCCCCGGCTCCGGCGTCGCCGTTCGGACCGCTGCCGTCGGCGCCCGCGTCCGCACCCCCGCCTGCACCGCCCCCGGCCGCACCGTCGTCGGGTGCGCCGACCCCGCCGGCGGGCACGCCCGTGTCCCGGTCCGGGTCCGCACCGTCCGTCGGGTCCGACGACGACGCCCCCCGCCCGGACTTCTGGTCGCCGTTCTCGCGCTCGCCGGCCGGACCGCCCCCCACCTGGTCGACGCCAGTGACCCCGAGGGAGCCTCCCGCCGACGGCTCCTGACCGTCCCCGGCGGGCAGCGCCGGCGTCTCGTCCTCCTCGTCCTCGTACGGGTTGCCCAGGATGTTGCGGGCCATGTCCACCACCACGGCGCTGTCGGCGTCCTCCTCGGTCACCACGCCGAGCAGGGGAGCGGCCAGCAGGCCGGTCACGAGGCCTGTCTCCGACATCGACTCGGCCTGCACCACGGCCCACTCCCACAGCCGCTTCACCATGTCGGGACTGGTGGCGTTGCGCTGCGGGTACTTGAGCCAGCAATTGACCAGGGCGTGGCCGAGACCGGTGGCCGCCGGGAAGAGCCAGATCAGCCGGTAGTTGCCGGTGGCGTCGACGGTGGCGGCGGCCACATAGGCGAGGACCACGCTGACCAGGTTGAAGGGGGACAGGAGCACGCCGAGGCGCTCGCCCAGGCCGCCCGCCCGGGGCAACAGCTGCAGCAGCAGCGGCGCCATCACGATGAGGTAGGCGCCGATGAACGGCGCACCGATGTAGCTGAGCACCACGGCCTGCCACAGGTGGGTGTCGAAGACCTGCACGCCGGCCAGCACGGCGCCGAGCAGCGGCGCACCCACGGCCAGCTGCATCGGGGTCAGCCACCGGCTGAGCGGCACCCCGAGGGCGATGCCGATCAGGAACACCGGGATCCCGGTGGCCAGGCCGGCCACCGTCTGGGCGCTCGCCCCGGCGTGGAGCACGCGCTGGAAGAACAGGATGGCGACGTAGCCGGTCGAGCCGATGCCGGCCCAGAACAGCAGCGACCCGGTCACCAGGACCTTGGCGTTGGGGCCGGCCAGGATGTCGCGCAGCTCGTCCCGGGCGGGGCGGGCCCGGCCGGTGCGGTCGGCCAGGGCGCCCCGGGCCGCCGAGGGGGCCTCGCGCACGAGCAGCAGGACGGCCAGCCCGGCCAGCGCCATGATCACGCCGGCCACCTGGAACGGCAGGTCCCAGGTGGCGGGGTCGGACTGCTTCCAGGTGGTGATGACGGTGGCCTTGATCGTCCAGCTGGCCAGGGTGCCGAGCACGGTGGTGAGCACCAGGGCCTTGAGCCACCGGCTCCGGCCGAACACCTCGGGCACGACGGCCACGTTGGTCAGGGTGAACACGGAGGCCGCCTGGCTGGCGATGACGATCATGACCACGAGCGCCCAGTAGCCGCTGACCACGGTGAACAGCCAGGTCGCCGCGCCCATCACCATCAGGCTCAGGGCCATGTAGGGCGTGCGGCGGCCGACCCGGGTGCGGGTGCGGTCGCTCAGGCGGCCGGCCACCGGGTAGGTGATCCAGCTCACCAGGCGGCTGGCGGTCAGGGCGAAGGTGACGGCCAGGGCCCCCGTGGCCCGCTGCTGCACGAACAGGGTGATGAGCACTCCGGAGACGGCCAGGTTGGCCCGCGGCCCGACCAGTCCGACCGACAGTCCGACGAAGCTGCGGACGCGGGAGGCGTCGATCCCCCCGGCCCCGGGGGTGGGCGCCGGGGGACCGGCGACGCCGTCCTGTGGGTCGCTCACCCGCCGCCGGCGTCGTCCGGCGCGTCCTGGCCGACCACGGAGTCGACCGACGCGCCGGCCCGCTGGGCGCCGTCGATCTGCACCCAGGCCAGCTGCAGGTTGTGCAGGCCGTCGGCCAGGGCGGCCTCGTTGTCACCCAGGCGGCCCTCCATGCCGGTCACCAGGCAGCTCAGCGCGTCGATGGCCACCCGGGCCTGGTCGAGCAGAGGCGGCTGCTGCGACAGGTAGACGGCGGCCAGCTCGAAGAGCCCGTAGCAGTGGTTGGCCAGGACCTCCTCGACGGGGGCGCTGGCCAGCTGGGCCCGCATCGCCTCGACCTCGGCGGCCAGGGCGGCCTCGTCGACCGGTCCGTCGTCGCCGGCGCCGGGCGGTGCCCCGGCGGGGGGCGAGGAGGGCCTCGCCACGGGTCGTTCGCCGTCAGGTGTCCACAATGAGCTCACGACTGGTAGCCTAAAGCAACTGATGAACGAGGAAGCGGGGCTTCGCGGTGCGAATCCCCCACCCGGCCACCGTGACCAGCCCGCCGGGCGGGTCACCCGTGCGACGGGTCGATGGGACCGGGAGCCGACCGATGTCGGCCGACCCGGTGCTGGCTCCGCCCCCTCGACGCCGGCCACGTATCCCGTGGCCACGAGACAGGGAGTGAAGTCGAATAGCAACCAGCACCACCACCGATCCTCGCATCAACGACCGCATCCGCGCCCGCGAGGTGCGCCTGGTCGATCCCGACGGCGAACAGCTCGGCATCAAGCTGCTGCCCGAGGCACTGGCCATCGCCCGTGACCTCGACCTCGACCTCGTCGAGGTGGCGCCGGGGGCCAACCCCCCGGTCTGCCGCATCATGGATTTCGGCAAGCACAAGTTCGACGAGGCGCAGCGCGCCAAGGAGTCCAAGCGCAAGGCCGTCCACGTAGGGATCAAGGAGATGAAGTACCGGCCGAAGATCGGGCCGGGCGACTTCGACACCAAGACCCGGCAGGTGGCCAAGTTCCTGGAGGAGGGCCACAAGGTCAAGATCACGATCATGTTCCGCGGCCGCGAGGTCTTCCACCCGGAGCTGGGCAAGAAGATCCTCGACCGCATCGCCGACCAGATGGAGGGGCTCGGCAAGTCCGAGTCGGTCCCCCGGCTCGACGGGCGCAACATGGTCATGGTGCTGGCACCGGAGAAGCGGGCCAAGCCGGCCGGCTCACGGTCCCAGGGATCGAAGGGTGCCGCGCCGGCCACGGCGGCGGTACCGACGGACACCGCTCCGGAGGGCACGGCGCCCGCACCGGAGCAGGCGACGACCGGCGCCGCTGCGGCGCCCGTCGTCGAGCCAGCGGCGGCGGAGGCCGCCACGGCGGGGGAGCAGTCCCCGGCCGCAGAGTCGAGTGAAGGAGAGGGATAGCAACGATGCCCAAGATGAAGACGGACAGCGGCGCCAAGAAGCGCGTCAAGGTGACCGGGTCGGGGCGGCTGCGCCGCCGCAAGGCCTTCCGGTCGCACCTGCTCGAGCACAAGTCGGCGGAGCGCCGGCGCCGCCTCGGCCGGGAGACGGATTTCTCGCCCGGCGACGAGAAGCAGATCAAGAGGATGCTCGGCCTGTAGTGCCGGGCGGCCGCCGCCGGCCGCCCACCGAGCGCACCTCGCCCCCGCCCGCCGCCCGGCGCGCAGGGGCACCACGGGCCCCCGCCACCGGGCGTGCGGCCCGCACCACCAGACCATCCCCAACCGGCCGGCCACGCGCCGGCCCACCAGTGCAAAGGAGTTCACCATGGCCCGAGTCAAAGGCGCCGTCCACGCCAAGAAGCACCACCGCGCCATCCTCGAGCAGGCCCAGGGCTACTACGGCAACAAGAGCCGGTCGTTCCGTGCCGCCAACGAGCAGGTCATGCACTCGGGCCAGTACGCCTTCCGCGACCGCCGGGCGCGCAAGGGCGACTTCCGCCAGCTGTGGATCCAGCGGATCAACGCCGCCGCCCGTCTCAACGGCATGAGCTACAGCCGGTTCATCGCCGGACTGCACCGCGCCGGCGTCGAGGTCGACCGCAAGGTCCTGGCCGACCTGGCCGTGACCGCCCCCGAGGCGTTCGCCTCCCTGGTCCACGTGGCCGAGGACGCGCTGGTCGCCGCCCCGGCCACGGCGGAGGCCACCTCCTGACCCAGGCGGGTCTGCCCTTCACCCACCAACGGGTGCGGCGCCTCCGCCAGCTCCTGCGCAAGCGGAGCCTGCGGGCGTCCGAGCAGGTCGTGGTGGTGGAGGGCGCCGAGCTGCTGTCGGTGGCCCTGGCCGCCGGCGCACCGGTCGAGGCGGTGTACGTGGCCCCCGAGGGGGCAGACGTGCCGGCCGTCGTCGACGTCACCGCCCGGGTGCTGGCCGCCGGCGGCCGGGTCTTCGACCTGGCGCCGGGGGTCATGGAGCGGGTCGCCTCCACGGTGACGCCACAGCCGCTGGTGGCCGTCGTCGCCCACACCCCGACGCCGCTCGACCGGCTGGACGGGGCCACCCTGGTGGTGGTCTGCGTCGACGTGCGCGATCCCGGCAACCTGGGCACGGTCATCCGCTCGGCCGACGCGGCCGGGGTCGACGCGGTGGTGTGCTGCGACGGAACGGTCGACCCCACCAACCCCAAGTGCGTGCGGGCCACGGCGGGCTCGCTGTTCCACGTGCCGGTGGTGGAGGGCGGCGACGCCCGGGCGGCGCTGGCGGCCCTGTCGGCCGCCGGTCTCGTGACCGTCGGCGCCGTGGTGCGGGGCGGCACCGACTACGGCGACCTCGACTGGACCCGGCCCGTGGCCCTGGTCCTCGGGAACGAGGCGGGCGGGCTCGACGAGGACCTCGTCGGCGCCCTCGACACCGGGGTCACCATCCCCATGGCCGGCAGGTCGGAGTCGCTCAACGTCGGCGTGTCGGCGGCCGTCCTGTGCTTCGAGGCCCTCCGTCAGCGGCGCACGTCGTCCGGGCCGGGGGGTGGTCCGGCCCGCTCTACGATGTCGGCCATGGACGCGGCTGTGGAGGCACCGGGCGACGACGGCGGTGGCCGGTGACCGGGCCCGTCGATGTCGACGCCCTGGTGGAGGAGGCCCGGACGGCCATCGCCGCCGCGGCCACCACCGAGGAGATCCGCCACGTCGGCGCCACCGTGTCGGGTAAGAAGTCGGCACTGGCCGGGGCGTCACGTGCGCTCGGGGGGATGGACCCCGACGCCCGCAAGGAGCTCGGCCGCCGCCTGCACGAGGCCCGGACCACGGTCGAGGAGCTGCTCGAGGCGCGCCGGACCGAGATCCGCTTCGTCGAGCTGGCCGCCGACATGGCCGCCTCGCGGCTCGACCTCACCGAGTACGTGCCGGGCACCACGCCCGGCGGCACCACCCGCGGCCACCTCCACCTGGTGTCCCAGACCCGCGACGCCCTGGAGGACGTCTTCGTCGGCATGGGGTTCGAGGTCGCCGAGGGCCCCGAGATCGAGTCGGACTGGTACAACTTCGGCGCGCTCAACATCCCGCCCGCCCACCCGGCCCGGGGCATGTGGGACACCTTCTACCTGCACCTGGGGGCGCCGGAGTCGACGCTGCTGCGCACCCACACCTCGCCCGTGCAGATCCACCTCATGGAGCGGGCGGTGCTGGACGGCACCCTGCCGATCCACGCCGTCATGCCGGGACGCTGCTACCGGCGGGACACGCCCGACGCCCGCCACCTGGCCGTCTTCCACCAGATCGAGGGACTGGTGGTGGACCGCGGCATCACCTTCGCCGACCTGGCCGGCACCATCGAGACGTTCACCTCCGCCTACTTCGGCCCCGACATCCACTCGCGGCTGCGACCGGCCTACTTCCCCTTCACCGAGCCGTCGGCCGAGTTCGAGGTGACGTGCGCCATCTGCCACGGCGAGGGGTGCCGCACGTGCTCGCAGACCGGGTGGATCGAGCTCGGCGGGTGCGGGATGGTCGATCCGGCCGTCTTCGCCTCGGTGGGCATCGACGCCGACGAGTGGACCGGCTTCGCCTTCGGGTTCGGCATCGACCGGTGTGCGCAGATGCGGCACCAGATCGGCGACATGCGGGCCCTGATCGAGAACGACATCCGGTTCCTGCGCCAGTTCTGAGGCGCACACCCCGAGAGGACAGCGTTGCGAGTTCCCCTTTCCTGGCTCCGAGACTTCGCACCCTTCGAGGGTGACGCCGCGGGCATTGCCGCGACCCTCGACGACCTCGGCCTCGTGGTGGAGGGTGTCGAGCACGTCGGCGAGGGCCTGGGCGACGTGGTGGTCGCCCGCATCGAGGAGATCACCGCCATCGAGGGGGCGGACCGGATCCGCCGGGTGGTGGTGACCGACGGGTCGGACACGGTGGAGGTGGCCTGCGGCGCCGCCAACTTCGCGGTGGGCGACCTGGTGGCCCTTGCGCCCGTGGGTGCGGTGCTCCCGGGTGGCTTCGCGATCGGGGCGCGCAAGATGAAAGGCATGGTGTCCCACGGGATGCTGTGCTCGGGACGCGAGCTGGGCCTGTCGGAGGACCACGCCGGCATCCTCATCCTCGACGCGGCCGACGGGGTGGTGCCCGGGGCGGCGTTGACCGAGGCCCTCGGCATCGCCCCCGACGTCGTCTTCGATGTGGCCGTGGAGGCCAACCGGCCCGACGCCTGGTGCATGGCCGGGGTGGCACGGGACCTGGCCGCCCGGCTCGGCCTGCCCTTCGCCGTGCCCGCCACGGCCGACCTGGTAGCCCGCGTCGATCCCGGCTCGCCCGCCGCGCCGGCCATGGACCCCGGCCCGGCGGTGGCGGACGTGACCAGCGTCCGGGTCGAGGACCTGGAGCTGTGCCCCCGCTTTACCGCCCGGGTGGTCACCGGGGTGCAGGTGCAGGCGTCGCCCGAGTGGCTGGCCCGTCGGCTGGTGGCCGCCGGCATGCGGCCCATCAACAACGTGGTCGACGCGTCCAACTACGTCATGCTCGAGCTGGGCCAGCCCACCCATCCCTACGACCTCGACCGCCTGCCGGGCGGCGGGCTCCTGGTCCGGCGGGCCGGGGCGGGCGAGACGGTGACCACCCTCGACGACGTGGAGCGGACCCTGGGCCGGCCCGGCCCCGGGCTCGGCGACACCGGCCAGGACTGCCTCATCTGCGACGCCGAGGGCACGCCGGTCGGCATCGGCGGGATCATGGGTGGCGCCTCCTCGGAGATCGACGCCACCACCACCCGCGTCCTGCTGGAGGCCGCCTACTTCGTGCCGATGGCCATCGCCCGCACGTCGAAGCGCCTCAACCTGCGCACCGAGGCGAGCGCCCGGTTCGAGCGGGGCTGCGACCCGGCCGGCATCGACCGGGCGGCCGAGCGGTTCTGTGAGCTGCTGGCACTGACCGGGGGACCCGGGCTCGAACTGGCCGAGGGCGTGGTCGACGTCGTCGGCCCCGACGTGCCCGTCCCGCTCGAGGTCACCGTCCGGCCGTCCCGGGTGAACGGGCTGCTCGGCACCGCGCTGGGCGCCCCGGAGATCGCCGCGCTGCTGCGGCCGCTCGGCATGGCGGCCGAGCCGGCCGGTGGCGACGACGACCCGGTGGCGGTGGTCGTCCCCACGTTCCGGCCGGACATCCGGCCGGCGCCCATGGGGGAGGCGGACCTGACCGAGGAGGTCGCCCGCACCTACGGCTACAGCCGGCTGCCCCGTCGCAACCCGGCCTGGTCCCAGCCCGGTGGGCTCACCCCGTACCAGCGGGCCCGCCGCCGGATCAAGGACGTGCTGTGCGGCCTGGGCGCATCCGAGGCCTGGACCACCGCCTTCCTGACCGAGGCCGACCAGGTGGCCGCCGGGTTCGCGCCGCCCTACGTCGAGGTGGCGAACCCGCTGGTGGACGCCGAGCGGTTCCTGCGGTCGTCCATGGCGCCCGGGCTGGTCCGCGCCGTCCTCTACAACGCCGAGCGCCGCCAGGGCGAGCTGCGCCTGTTCGAGGTCGGCTCCGTGTTCCGCCTGCCCGAGGTGCCCGACCCCGAGGCCCCGCCGGCCGAGATCGGCGAGCGGTTGTGCGCCGTCTTCGCCGACGGGCGGGACGACGCCTGGACGGCCGTGGCCGCCTGGCACACGGTGGCCGAGGCGCTGGGCCTGGCCGGGTGGTCGATGGAGGAGGGCCACCACCCGGGCGCGGGCGCCCGGGTCACCCACGGGTACCGGTCGGCCACGCTGCTGGCCGCGCCGGCGGACGGCGACGGCCGACGCGTGACGCTCGGGGAGGTGGGCGAGCTCGACCCCACCTTCGTGGAGACCTTCGGCCTGCTCGGCCCCGACGGGCGTCCCCGCCGGGTGGGCTGGCTCGACCTCGACCTCGAGGTGCTGCTCGACCCGGCCCGAACCGCCCGACGGCCGCTCGAGTCGGCACCGGTCAGCCGGTTCCCCTCGTCCGACATCGACCTGGCCTTCGTCGTGCCCGACGAGGTGCCGGCGGGCCAGGTGGAGGACACCCTGCGCCGGGCCGGGGGCGAGCTGCTCGAGTCGGTCCAGCTCTTCGATGTGTACCGGGGCGAGTCGTTGGGCGGCGCCGTGCGCAGCCTCGCCTACCGGCTGCGCTTCTGCGCCCTCGACCGGACCCTGACCGACGAGGAGGTCGGGGGGCTGCGCGGCGCGTGTATCGCGGCGGTCGAGCAGGCCCACCGCGCCACCCTGCGCTGAGGGTCACCGGTCGTCCCCGGCCGGACGCCGCGGCAGCGCGGCCCCCGCCCGCCTAGGTTCGGTGCAGACCCGAGGGGAACGGTGGGGACCATGACCGACGCGTCGACGGAGCTGGTGCAGGAACCGGTCGGGGCCCTGCCCCGCCGCCGCATCCTGGTCATCATCGGGGCCCTCATGCTGGGCATGTTCCTGGCCGCCCTCGACCAGACCGTCGTCTCGACCGCGCTGCCCACCATCGTGGGCGACCTGCACGGCGCCTCGCACCTCAGCTGGGTGGTGACCGCCTACCTGCTGGCCTCGACGGTGTCGACACCGCTGTGGGGGAAGCTCGGCGACCTCTACGGCCGCAAGATCTTCTTCCAGGCGGCCATCGTGATCTTCCTGCTCGGCTCCGTCCTGGCCGGCCTGAGCACCTCGATGATCGAGCTCATCGCCTTCCGGGCCATCCAGGGCCTGGGCGGCGGCGGCCTCATGATCGGCGCCATGACCATCGTGGGCGACGTGGTGTCGCCCCGCGAACGTGGCCGCTACATGGGCCTGTTCATGGCCATGTTCGGTGTGACCTCGGTGGTCGGCCCCCTGATCGGCGGGGTGTTCGTCGACTACCTGTCGTGGCGGTGGATCTTCTACATCAACGTGCCCATCGGGATCGTCGCCCTGGTGGTGACCTCGGTGGCACTGCCGTCCGTGTCGACCCGGGTCCAGCACGTCATCGACTACCTGGGCACGGTGCTCATCGCCCTGTCGGCCACGGCCCTGGTGCTGTTCACCAGCCTCGGCGGGTCGTCGTACCCGTGGGGGTCGCCGTTCATCATCGGGCTGGCCGTGGCCGGCGTCGTCTTCGCCGTCCTGTTCCTGCTGGCCGAGCGACGGGCGGTGGAGCCGATCATCCCGCTGCCGTTGTTCGCCAACCGGGTCTTCAGCGCGGCCAGCGCCATCGGCTTCGTGGTCGGCTTCGCCATGTTCGGGGCCCTGACCTTCCTGCCGCTGTTCTTCCAGGACGTGCGAGGGGTCAGCGCCATCCAGTCCGGCCTCCGCCTGTTCCCGCTCATGGGCGGCCTGCTGGTGGCGTCGATCGGCTCGGGCCAGCT
>Ga0265327_10000232_pt1 | contig 112743 bp, 86 predicted proteins | sample 41621metaG_FD_202089 | JGI IMG/M metagenome (GOLD analysis project Ga0265327, IMG submission 202089) | Rhizosphere microbial communities from Carex aquatilis grown in University of Washington, Seatle, WA, United States - 4-16-21 metaG | ecosystem: Host-associated > Plants > Roots > Rhizosphere...
TTATGCAACAACCATATTGCTGGTGAGTTGGTCTCCACCAGAGCTCACTTCTTCTTCTGGTCGCTATCCGCATTATAACATTTATTAATTAAATGCCACCAACCATTTTTGACCACATTACCCTTTTTTATTTCAGAATATCTCGGGAGATTACCAGTTTTTGAATTTCTGTAGTGCCTTCACCGATGGTACACAGTTTAGAGTCGCGGTAGAATTTCTCGGCAGGGAAATCTTTAGTATAACCGTAACCACCGAAAATCTGTACGCCGTCTGTTGCAATCTGCACACAGATTTCGGATGCGTAAGCTTTTGCCATGGCCGATTCTTTTGTCATTTTTACGCCGCGGTTCTTCATGTCTGCAGCCTGGTAGATCAGGTTTTCTGCAACTTCAATTTTAGTAGCCATATCCGCCAGTTTAAATGCGATCGCCTGGAAGTTAGCGATCGGCTGATCAAACTGATGACGTTCTTTAGAATATTTCAATGCAGCTTCGTAAGCACCTTTCGCAATACCGAGTGACAGCGCAGCGATGGAGATACGGCCGCCATCCAGCACTTTCATTGCCTGATGGAAACCTTCGCCAACTTCGCCCATACGTTGCGCATCGGAGATACGGCAGTTGTCGAAGATCAGCTCTGCAGTTTCAGAAGCACGCATGCCCAGTTTGTTTTCTTTTTTACCGGCAGAGAAACCAGGTGTGCCACGCTCTACGATAAACGCGGTAACGTTGTTTTTAGCACGCGGTTCGCCGGTACGCGCCAGTACTACGGCCACTTCGCCGCTGATACCATGTGTGATCCAGTTTTTAGTTCCGTTCAGCACCCATTCGTCGCCGTCTTTAGTAGCGGTGCAGCGCATATTGCCTGCGTCGCTTCCGGTATTGGCTTCTGTAAGGCCCCATGCACCGATCCATTCGCCGGTAGCCAGTTTTGGGAGATATTTTTTCTTTTGTTCTTCGTTACCGAAATACAGGATATGTCCGGTACAAAGTGAGTTGTGCGCAGCAACGGAAAGACCGATAGAACCACAAACTTTAGCAACTTCACTGATAACGGTAACATACTCGAAGTAACCGAGGCCGGAACCACCATATTCTGTAGGAACCAACACACCCATCAGGCCAAGCTTGCCCATTTCGCGGAATAAATCGATCGGGAATTTCTGCGCTTCATCCCATTCCATCATTTTAGGGCGAATGTGCTTGTTTGCAAAATCACGGACCATTTCAGCGATCTGCACCTGTGTGTCTGTATATTTAAAATCCATAAAAAAGGCTATTCAACTATGAAATAAGGCGCAATTTTACGATAAATTTCTGCATTCATCAATGGCACCTGCCTTAATTGTTCAATATTTTCAAACCGTCCCAATCCGTTTCGTAGCAAAATAATGTTGTTGCCGATCTTTTCACCTATATATGGATGTGCTTTTAATTGCTCCAGGTTACATGTATTCAGTTTTATTTTAACTATAGATAACGGATCGATATGTAGTTTTTGTTGTAATTGCAGAAAAGTGGAATCGGGGAAGCGATAGATCTCCAATAATTGTGCATGATTTATAAAGCCGCCCAGCGCCTGTCTGCGAGCGATGATCTTATGGGCAAGTGTTGGACCAATACCGTTCAGTTTCACTAACGAAGAGGAATCTGTCGTATTAAGATTTAGAAAAGCTGGTTCGCTTTCACGTTTGAAGTTGGCATTGGAATATTGATTTTTTTCCGGCTGGACATTGATCCGGATAAATGGCTCCATGCGTGCATAATCGGCCTCGGAAAGTGTATACAATGGTTTCAGATCTTCTTTTTTATAGAATACTTTCCCTTTACGTCGCCAGTTAAGCAGTAAATGGATTGTTTTTGGCTTAAGTCCCAGTTGGGAAAACCCTATACTGTCAAGCGTGTTGGGATCAAATGGGGAAAGCGATATAGCGGCTATTGGTAATTCACTTTCGGCTGAGTCCGGAAATAGAAACTCTTTTTTTCGTTGACTCCATGCCGTTCGCCAGTTTTTTTCTTCATTGGTCATTTCATCTGGTTTTATCCAGAAGGTCATGCAGAAAAGGATAATCTGTAAAAGCAGTAATAATATGATAAGTACACCAACGCCGTAGCGTTCTTTTTGAGTAAAAGAAAAATAGGAACGGAAGACTTTCTTCATAGAAAAACCGACAAAAGAATGCTGGCCTATAGAATAGGCCAGCCACATTAAAACATCTCCAACTATTCGTTAGCAGCAACGTCAAACAAACAGCAGTCATCATTCTATATCAAACCCCGTGCCAAGTTTTTACAAAAAAAACGCCACGGTGTAGGCGTGGCGTTTTTTTTAAAATTATCATAAGATTTAAAAATCTGCATTTTTGGGAGTACGGGGGAACGGGATAACGTCGCGGATATTGGTCATCCCGGTTACAAAAAGTACCAGGCGTTCAAAGCCAAGACCGAAGCCCGCATGCGGCACCGTACCGAAGCGGCGTGTATCCAGGTACCAGTACATTTCCTCTGTCGGGATGTGCATTTCCTTCATGCGCTGTTCCAGCTTGTCAAGGCGCTCTTCCCTTTGTGAACCGCCTACGATTTCACCGATGCCCGGAGCAAGAATATCCATTGCTGCTACCGTTTTGCCGTCATCGTTCTGGCGCATGTAAAACGCCTTGATGTCTTTCGGATAGTCGGTAACCACTACCGGTTTTTTGAAATATTTTTCCACCAGGTAGCGTTCATGTTCGCTCTGCATATCGATACCCCAGCTTACGTCGTACTGGAATTTTTTCTTTTTATATGCAGGAGAATTTAAGAGTACATTGATCGCTTCCGTGTATGTAATACGTTCAAATTTATTGTTGATCACAAATTCCAGTTTTTCGATCAGGCCCATTTCACTACGCTCGTTCTGCGGCTTTTGTTTTTCTTCATCAGCCAATCTCTGCGCCAGAAATTCGAGATCTTCACGATTGTGTTCTAATGCGTATTTGATGACGTAACGGATAAAGTCTTCTGCCAGGTCCGCGTTATCATTAAGATCGTTAAAGGCCACTTCCGGTTCAATCATCCAGAATTCAGCGAGGTGGCGCGCTGTATTAGAGTTTTCGGCGCGGAAAGTAGGCCCAAAAGTATATACTTCGCCAAAGGCTGTTGCGCCTAATTCTCCTTCCAGCTGGCCGCTAACCGTAAGGTTGGTACTGCGTCCGAAAAAGTCTTCTGAGAAATTGATACTGCCGTCTTCGTTGCGTGGCGGGTTATCAAACGGAAGGGTAGTGACGCGAAACATTTCGCCGGCGCCTTCTGCATCGCTTGCGGTAACGATTGGCGTATGCAGGTACACAAATCCACGGTCATTGAAGAATTGATGGATCGCAAATGCCAGGCTGTGACGCACGCGGAAAACGGCGCCAAAAGTGTTGGTGCGGAAACGGAGGTGTGCAATTTCACGCAGGTATTCGAGGCTCGGACGGTTTTTCAGCTGTAGCGGGAATTTTTCACCATCGCAGGTTCCGAGAATTTCAACCGTGTCTGCTTTTACTTCTACTTTTTGTCCTTTACCCTGAGATGCTACTACCGTACCATTAATGCTCAAAGACGCGCCATTGGTAATATTTTTAACGATCTCCTCATTAGTATTCAGGTCAATTACTACTTGCAGATTATTCAATGAAGAACCATCGTTAAGTGCTATAAACTGATTGTTGCGGAAAGACCGCACCCAGCCTTTTACTGTTACCGGGTACCCATGTTCTTCACTACGAAGAATGTCTTTGATTTTGGTACGTGCCATAAAAATTAATAAAGCAATTAGTGGTTTAAGATTGCGTAAATGTACAAATGTGGCAACTGAAGCGCCACATTTGTACAAAAAACGTTTGATTATTTTATTGTCAGACTATTCGTTGATCAGCGCTTGTTTCTGAACGAATTTATTTTCGTAATCTTTAATGCTGTGCTGAAGAATTTTCTTAGCGAGACGAGCGCCCTGGAATTCTTCGATTTTTACTACTTTGTTTTCGAGTTTTTTGTACTCTTCAAAGAAATGACGCAGTTCTTCGATAAAGTGTGGGGGCAATTCGCTGATATCATTAATATGGGCAACGCTCATGTCGTTTGAACAAACTGCAATTAATTTATCATCAGCTTCGCCTTGGTCCAGCATGCGCATTACGCCGATAATTTTAGCTTCTACCAGGCATAGCGGTTGCATATCGATTTGAGACAAAACGAGGATATCCAGCGGATCGCCATCGTCGCAATAAGTACGGGGAATGAAGCCATAATTGGCTGGGTAATAGACTGAAGAATAAAGCACACGGTCCAGTTTCAGCATGCCTGTTTCCTTATCGAGTTCGTATTTGGCGCGTGAACCTTTCGGTATCTCGATGATTGCGTTGACGTTATCGGGGATGTTTTCGCCGTAGCTGACTGAATGCCAAGGATTAAATGTCATGTTCCTGTAAATTATTGCGTGCAAAGGTAGTAGGTTATACTAAATATTGGCGTATTTCTGTTTAATATAAAAAACAATAACTTACAGCCAGAGGTGTGAATTTTAAGTGTCTCCATACGGCGGAAATCCTTATGGCACAAGCAGTTTACAAAAAAATAACTTTGGCTTTTTTTTAAAAACTCAAAGTTGTTTTTTTGATCTGTACCTATATCTTTGCAAGCGTACAAAAACCTGTTTGGATTAAATAATTAACAAAAAAAACAAAAACACAAAAATCAGAATTATGGCAGATGTAAAAACAGCCGCAGCAAAACCGTCTACTACTGGTCACAGTGTAGGAAAGCCAAAGAATTCAAACAACTTCTGGACGAACCTGCTGGTAGTGGCAGCTTGTATTGTTGTTTCAGTTCTTATTTTCAATTTCGTTTTAGGTAGCGCGGGTAACTTCCACGACGCCGAAAAACACAAGCCAGCCAACTTCGCAGGTACAATGTACTCAGGTGGTTTCGTAGTACCGATCATCATGGCGACTTTGCTCACCCTGATCTGCTTTATTGTTGAACGTGGTCTTACAATCTTCAAAGCAAAAGGTCGTGTGCCAGCTGGTGAGTTCGTACGTAAAGTACAATACCACCTCGCAAATAAAAATGTTGATGCAGCACTTGCAGAATGCGATAAGCAATCTGGTTCTGTAGGTAACGTAATGCGTTCTGGTCTGGTTAAATACCGTGAAATGATCAGCAACACTGAATTGGACACCGATCAAAAAGTACTGAGCATCCAAAAAGAAATCGAAGAAGCAACCGCACTGGAACTGCCAATGCTGGAAAAAAATCTCGTATTCCTTTCTACGATCGCTTCTGCAGCTACCCTCCTGGGTCTGTTCGGTACGGTACGTGGTATGATCGCATCATTCTCTGCAATGGCAACAGCCGGCGCTCCTGATGCTGCATCACTCGCTGCCGGTATCTCTGAAGCCCTGATCAATACCATGCTCGGTATCGGTACTTCATTCATCGCCATCATCGCGTATAACTTCTATACTACAATCATCGATGGTATCACTTTCGGTATCGATGAAAGCGGATTTACTTTGACACAAAGTTTTGCTGCTAACTATAAGTAATCGATAAACAGGTTGATATTCCTGTTTGTTAAATGTGAAATGGGTTTGTGGAAAAAGAGAGATGCTGAATCTTATTAGTTAAACAGTGTAGAAAAACAAAAAGATGCCTAAAGTAAAACTGCCTAGGAAAAGTACGAACATCGACATGACGGCGATGTGTGACGTGGCTTTCCTGTTGCTGACGTTCTTCATGTTGGCAACTAAGTTTAAACCAGATGAACCGGTAGTTGTAAAAACACCATCATCGATCTCGGAGATCCCATTGCCGGACAATGACATCATGATGATCACTGTAGATCCGAAAGGCCGTGTTTTCTTCTCTATCGATAACAAGAACATGCGTAAATCGCTGATCGAAAATATCGACGAGTACAAAAAACTGGGTCTTTCAGAACAGGAAAAAAACATGTTTGCCATCGGTTCTTCAATCGGTGTTCCGTTCGGTCAGCTCAAATCGTTCCTTGCTGCTCCTCCGGACCAACAGAAACAATTTGAACAAAGCGCTCCGGGTGTTCCTACCGATACTACAGTAAACTCCGACGCCAATGAACTGGCTGCATGGATCAGAAGCGCCCGTAATACCAATCCGAAATTGCGTATCGTAATCAAGGCGGATGAAAGTGCTACTTATCCTGAGGTTAAAAAAGTGATTCACACACTGGAAGGCTGGAAGATCTTTAAGTTCAACTTGCTGACCAACCTGAAAGCCGTACCTCCGGGCACTGCAGCTTATGAGCTTCAGCAAGGTGGTAAAAAAGAATCTTAATAAGTTTATTAACAGAAAATAAAAGCTTTGTTCCATGGCAGAAATGGATACCTCGAGTAGCGGGGGACATAAGAAAGGGCCTGGGGTCAAGAAGGGAAAGAAACTTTCCACTCGTGTGGACCTGACTCCGATGGTGGACTTGGGCTTCCTGTTGATTACATTCTTCATGTACACAACAACGATGGCCAAGCCTAAAACTATGGAGATCAACATGCCCTACAAAGACGAAAATATTCCACCAGATAAGCAAAGTAAGGTTAAGGAAAGTACGGCCATGACCATCCTGCTTAGTAAAGACCACCGGGTTTATTACTATGAAGGTATTGGTAGCGACCCTACGAATCCGCCGCAATTGCAGGTGACGTATTTCAAAAACAAAGGCGGCATCCGTGATGCGATCATCAATAAGAAAAAGAAAGTAGAGGATATGCAACGTCAGGGTGCGTTGACAGCTACCGATAAAGCTACTTTCCTCATCAAACCTGATGATAACAGTACGTATGACGATCTCGTAAACATTCTTGATGAAATGAGCATCAACGACGTAAAAGTTTACGCAATCGTGGATATCACCCCGGTTGATAAGGAATTCATTATGAAGACGGAACAGGCAAACGGAATTCAATAGGATCATATCTTATGAAATCCCGCCGGAATCACGTCTTATTTAACAAAAGGCATTCTTAAAATGGATATTAATAAAATTCTCAAATCCGACTACCTCGACATCCTGTTCGAGGGCCGTAATAAAAATTACGGGGGCTACGAGTTGCGCAAAAAATATCCGGATCGTATGCGCAAGGCAACCATTATTGTAATTGGTGCCGTTGTGTTGGCTATCGCTTATCCTACCATTGCTGCTTTATTGCCGCACAAAGAAGAGAAAAAGCCGGTAGCTATCATGAAAGAGGTGACGCTGGCTGAGCCACCGCCAATCGATCCGAAAAAACCACCACCACCACCGGCCCCGGCGGAGCCACCACCACCGGCTAAGCCAACCGTTCAGTTTACACCTCCTGTAATCAAAAAAGATGAGGAAGTAAAAGAAAACGAAAAGCCGGCAGAGGTGAAAGAATTGAAAGAAGCATCTGCAGGTGTTGAAACCAAAGCAGGTGATGTGAATGGTATCGATCCGGGTATCGTGGATAACCCGAATCCTGGTAACGGTGCTGTAGAAGCGCCACCGCCACCACCACAGATCTTCCAGTTCGTAGAACAGATGCCTGAGTTCCCGGGCGGTATGGATAAGGTGACAGAATACCTGTCTAACCACATTCGTTACCCAGAACAAGCTCGTGAAGCAGGCGTTGAAGGTCGCGTTACCGTTCGCTTCGTTGTAAACGAAGATGGTGATATCTCCGACGCCCAGGTACTTCGCGGTATCGGCGGCGGTTGCGACGAAGAAGCATTGCGCGTGATCAAAGGCATGCCAAAATGGAAGCCTGGTAAACAAAACGGTCGTGCCGTAAAAGTTTACTTTACATTGCCAATCTCATTCCGCTTAGAATAGTAGTTTTCTAAACGAACAATAAAAAAGCAAAATCCCGGTTACTGTTGTGACCGGGATTTTTGTTTTTATAAAGACACTTATCGTAGCTTGTGTAATGTTGCATTCCCTCAAAAGGAATAATTTTTAGTTTTTAAACATAAGTTTAAGAATCTGCACAGATACAAGGAAGACATTAAGCTATTATTTTTGCCGCACTTATCATTATTTTTACTAAAAGGTAATCAACGCAACTAAATGAAAAATGCATCTCTTATTTTAAGTACGCTGGCTTTTATCGGTGTCCTCGTTCTTTTCGGCCTTCATTTCAGTGGAAATAAGGACATGGGCAAACATATGCCACCACCAATAGAAGGCGGAAAGCCAGGCGCAGGCAGCGGACGTATTGCTTACGTAAATATCGATACGCTGGAAGCGCACTATGAATACCTGAAGAATAAAAAGGACGATTTCAATAAGCGCCAGGCAAGCATCGAGTCAGAACTGCAGAACTCTGCTCAGCGAATGCAGAATGACTACATTGCTTTGCAGCAAAAACAACAACAGGGTACCCTGACGCAAGCTGAGGGCGAAGCAGGGCAGAAAAGACTGATGCAGATGCAGCAAAGCCTTGAAACACGCCGCCAGGCTGTAACAGAGCAGTTGTTGAAAGAACGCGATAATTTTAACCAGGAGATTCAGAAAAACCTGGATAGCTTCCTTACCGAATATAATAAGGATAAAGGGTATGATTATATCTTGTCCTATTCAAAAGGCAATGTGATCATGTATGCCGACAAACGGCTGGACATTACCGAAGATGTTATTAAAGGCATGAACGAAATGCACGGTAAAACCGGCGGTAAAAGCGATTCCACAAGCAAGAAATAATCAGTATTTTCTGCCTTAAATCTTTTGTATTTGGAAAATAAATCTTCTTTTCATCGTTCACTTACATTATTAGATGGTGCCCTGCTCGTTATAGGTTCTATGATTGGGTCGGGCATTTTTATTGTAAGTGCTGATATCTCCCGTACCGTGGGCAGCGCTGGCTGGCTCATTTTCGTATGGTTACTTTCCGGCTTCATTACACTCTCTGCCGCACTGAGCTATGGCGAGCTGAGCGGGATGTATCCACAAGCCGGTGGACAGTATGTTTATCTGCGCGAAGCCTACGGAAAACTCTATGGTTTTTTGTATGGCTGGTCTTTTTTCGGTGTGATACAAACGGGGACGATTGCAGCTGTGGGCGTGGCTTTTGCGAAATTTACCGGTTATATTTTGCCGAGTCTCGGAGAAAATAATATACTGTTGGAAATCGGCAAATTTCACATTACTGCAGCGCAGTTGCTGGCTATTGCGATGATTGTTTTGCTTACCTGGATCAATGCTACAGGTGTGAAAAACGGAAAGTGGATCGGTTTCTTTTTCACTTTTGCCAAAATCGGTGCTATGGCAGCGCTGATCCTGTTTGGCTTTCTCGCTGTAAAAAGTGGTTCCATGTGGCATGAAAACTGGACGAGCCCGTGGATGGCAATGAGCATACAGGACAAACTGAATGGCGGGGTTATTACGCATGCGACACTCGATACCAATCAGCTGATCATCGCTATTGGCGTAGCTATGGTAGGCGCCTTGTTTTCCAGTGATGCCTGGAATAACGTTACGTTCATCGCCGGCGAAATCAAGAAGCCAGAGCGCAATATCGGGCTGAGTCTGTTTATCGGGACTTTGGTGGTTACGATCGTGTATGTTTCGATGAACCTCATGTATCTGAATGTGCTTTCAATTGGTGAGATTGCCCATGCTCCTTCTGATCGGGTGGCACTGGCCGCTGCACTGAAAATCTTTGGCAGCTCCGGCACCTGGATGATCGCTGTTATGATCATGATCGCGACTTTTGGTTGTAATAACGGTTTAATTCTTTCCGGTGCGCGGGTGTATTATACCATGGCAAACGACGGATTGTTTTTGCCCGCAGCAAAAAAACTCAACAAAAACGGGGTACCGGCTGTCGCACTGTGGATGCAATGTATCTGGGCGTCGCTGCTTTGCCTGAGCGGTACTTATGGCAACCTGCTTGATTTTATCATTTTTACGGTGTTGCTTTTTTACATACTGACGATTGCCGGTATCTTTGTGCTGCGCAAAAAAGCTCCGGATCATCCGCGTCCGTACAAAGCTTTCGGCTTTCCGGTAATCCCGGTCATCTATATTGCGCTGGCATCTTCGATTTGCGTAATCCTGCTGTTGAATAAACCGGAATATACCTGGCCAGGTCTGATTATCGTATTGCTGGGCATCCCGGTTTATTACTGGGTGAATCGCCGGAAAGGTACGGCAGCGCCGAAAGCATAAATCGCAGAACAGAAAGCTTAGAGCAAAAATCATTAAGGAGTATATGAGTAGTCCGGATTTAAAAAAGATATTTGACGACATGCAGCAAATGCATGTGGTGGTGGTAGGTGATGTGATGTTAGATAATTACTGGTGGGGCGATGTGGAGCGTATTTCACCGGAAGCGCCGGTGCCGATCGTTACGCTGAAGCGTCGCGAAAGCCGTTTGGGCGGTGCTGCGAATGTGGCGCTCAATTGCCAGGCTTTGGGCGCAAAAGTTACGCTGGCGAGTATTGTAGGCGATGATAACGAAGGAAAAATGCTGGAAGCACTGGCCAACGATGCGGGCATCGATACAAAACTCATCATGCACAGCAGTCAACGGTTGACAACCACCAAAACCCGTGTCATTAGCCGTAACCAGCAAATGATGCGCCTGGATGAAGAGGTGAGCGAGGAGTTGTACACTGAGGAAGAACACCCGTTTATAGACCTGGTGTTGCGTTTTCTGCAACGTGAAAAACCCCAGGTTCTCATTTTCGAAGATTACAACAAAGGCTTGCTGAAAGAAAATGTGATCAAACGGATTACCGATCACTGCCGTGAGATCGGTATTGTGACGGCCGTAGATCCGAAGAAGAAAAATTTCCTGGCTTATAAAAACGTTTCCATCTTCAAGCCGAATCTTAAAGAGATCCGGGAAGGGCTTCATTTGCCTATCACCCAGGTAAACGAAGAAGAATTAGTTGCAGCGCACGAGAAACTGAAATCGATTTTGCATCACGATATCACATTTATCACGCTTTCGGAAAAGGGCGTCTTTTATAATGATGAGACCGGACACAAAATAATTCCGGCGCATCTGCGCAATATCGCGGATGTGTCTGGTGCAGGTGATACCGTCATTGCAACCGCTTCGCTGGTGTACGCCCTTACTAAGGACGCTTACCTGATGTCGGCAATCTCAAATATTGCCGGTGGATTGGTTTGTGAACAGGTGGGGGTAGTGCCGATCGATAAAACATTGCTGCTGACGGAAACCGAAAGACTTTTGGCTGCCACCGCAGAAGCTTCTGTATAAAACTGAAAACATCATTAAAGCCGGCCGGATGCATTTGCTCCGGCCGGCTTTGTATTGAGCGCTAATCGGTATATTTGTTTTACAAAAAAGCACTCGCTTAATGACCTCATATACAGTTAAGATCCTGGAGACGCATTATATCACCCATGATGTAAAACAGTTTGTCGTGGAAAAGCCTTTGGGCTATATGTTTAATCCCGGGCAGGCAACAGATGTGGCAATCAATTTGCCGGAATGGAAAGATCAGTTGCGGCCGTTTACGTTCACTTCGCTGAATGTCTCCGATCACCTGGAGTTCATCATTAAGATTTATCCTGATCGCAACGGCGTGACGCATCAACTGGGCAAAACCAATGCCGGGGCAGAATTGATCATTCACGAACCGTTTGGCGCAATTCAATATAAAGGGCCCGGTATATTTCTTGCCGGTGGCTCGGGCATTACCCCATTTCTGGCTATTTTCAGGCAGCTTTCACTCAATAATCAGATTAATGGCAATGCGCTTATTTTTTCCAATAAATATGCCGAGGATGTCATTATGGATGAAGAATTGCGAAAATTGCTTGGCAACAATTATATGTGTCTGCTCACGAGGGAGAACCTGATCGGTTTTGGCGAACGTCGCATTACGCGCGATTTTCTGGTGGAGAACATTCGCGATTTCAGTCAGAATTTTTACGTCTGCGGCCCTGATAAATTTGTGTCTGATATCAATGCCATGCTGATTGACCTGGGAGCGAATCCGGAATACCTGATTTTTGAAAAATAATTTCTAAAAGAGCATTCCCGGGTATCGGTTTTTCTCACGATGATACAACGACGCAAGGTGTTTTCGAATGCTCGAGCTCGAGCCTACCGGTTCAATCGCGCTTCCTCGAGATCCAATTCTTGTTCGCGTTTGCGAATTAATTCCTCCGGATAAGTGGCATCTTTTCGCATCTTGGCTAATGCAGCCCGCTTAACGGCAATAATACCCAGCAACATTTCGCGGTAGCGCGGCAAGAAAGAAGCGGCAGTAGTGGCAGCCTCCGCATTGGCTTGTCGCTGGTTCGCAATATCGATCATACGGGCGTACCGGTCTCTTACCCTGACGTAGGCGTCGTTGTCGGCCAGTTCCTGGTAATTGGTGTTCATATAATCGAGCGATGCTTCTGCCAGGCGGATACGAATTGCCAGTTCCTGTGCTTCTTCATTTTCCACCACTTCAATTTTTAATAAACGGATCAGTAATGGCAGACTTAGCCCTTGAAATACCAGCGTTACCAGGATCACCACAAAACTGATGAAGAGAATGAGATTGCGATGCGGAAATGGAGTGATACCATCGGAAAGCGTTAATGGAATCGCTAATGCTGTAGCGAGTGAAACTACGCCACGCATGCCGCTCCAGCCAATGATAAATACATTTTTCCAGCCGGGGTCTGGTTCGGTCATTCTGATCTTTTTGCTCAGTAATCTTGGTAAATAGGCGCCGGGAAATACCCATGCAATCCGGATCAGGATGATGAATAAACTAATGAACAGCCCATAGCCAATTGCTTGTGCCAGGGAATAATCTTCCAAGCCGTTTACGATCGTTTTCAGCTGCAGCCCGATTAGAATAAACACCACTCCGTTGAGCATAAAGACAATCGTATCCCAGACATTCGACGTCTGCAGGCGGGAGTTATAAGAGAAAAAGTCCTGTGAACGGAATGAAAGAAACAGACCGCCACTCACTACCGCCAATACCCCGGAATAATGGAAATGCTCGGCGGCAATATACATGAGGTAAGGCGTGATCAGGCTGATGGCCGTATCGATGCTCGGCGTGGTTGGCAGAAAGCGGTGAATCGCATAGACAATATGAGCAATGACCAATCCGACGACAATACCCATTAACCCTACAACAAAGAAATCAGTTTCTGCTTTCATAAGGGTGAACTGCCCGGTAAGAATTGCAGCCAGGGCAAAACGAAATATGATTAAACTCGCGGCGTCATTGACAAGACTTTCGCCTTCCAGAATGATACTGGTACGTTTAGGCACCTTCAGGCCATGCATGATGCTGGTGGCGGCTACCGCGTCGGGTGGCGAAATGATACCGCCGAGCAGAAATCCGAGCGCAAGAGTAAACTCTGGCAGCAAATAACTGGCAAACCACGCCACACCGCAGGCTGACACGATCACAAGACCGAAGCCGAGTAATGCAATCGGCCGTTTTAAACGCCAGAAATCCTTCCAGGGCGTATGCCATGCCGCTTCGTAGAGCAGCGGCGGTAAGAAAATAAGGAATACCAGGTCCGGTTCAAGTACGATATCCGGAACAGCCGGTACAAAACTGATAAGTAGCCCCGCTACCACGAGGAAAATAGGGTAGGAGATGCGAAACTTTTCACTAAGCATGGAAAGCATCGATACACCTAGTAACAGTGAAATGATGAGAAGGATTTTGTCCTGCAGCATATCGAAAGATAGGACATACGGGCAATAGAAAAAAGCCGGTGAGCCGGGCATGTTATGCTTTCAAGAGAAAACGGTCAGACTACTTTACGTCGTCCGACCGTTTCGAAAACCGGATACCAGGAAATCAGCAATTACACTGCCGATTCCGATTGAATATTGTTTTTAGCCAGGTAGTCTTCCCAGCCCTTCAGTTGTACATTTTTCAGTACACGGGGAAATTTATTCATGGCACCTTCTTTACCGATAGAGCGCATGTAATCGTAAAACACATGGCTTGGCAATACTTCCACAAATACTTCTTTGAGTGCGGAGGTACGCTCTACTGCATAGTCATCGTTTATCTCACAAAGTGTTTCATCGATCACTTGTTTCAGCGTCGCAGCATCTGTTTTTGCTCCTTCATCTACTCCGATATACCAGCGGTGGGCAAACAGGTTTTCGTAAGAGAAGCCGGCAACAGTAAATTCGCGTACCGTGATACCAAGTTTTTTGGAAGCCGTATCGATGGCCTTGTTCATATTATCTACCGAGAGGTGCTCGCCGCAAAGACTCAGGAATTGCTTTGTGCGGCCCACAATGATGATTTCGCCCTCGGCTGCATCGGTAAAGCGCACTACATCACCGATAATATAGCGCCAGGCGCCCGAGCAGGTACTTAGCATAACTGCATAGTCTGTATTTTCATCAACCTCGTCAATCATGTAAGCTTTCGGGTTGGGCCTTGGGTTGCCGTCTTCATCGAAGTTTTCGGAATTGAACGGCACAAACTCGTAAAATACGCCATTATTCAGCACCAGTTTGATGCCCTGACGGCCTGGTTTCGCCTGGAAGCCAAAGGAACCTTCAGACGCCATATATGTTTCAATAAAAGTGATGGGCTTACCGAGCAGTTTTTTGAAACTTTCCCGGTATGGCTCAAAGGAAACCCCGCCATGTATATATACCGAAAGGTTGGGCCAGATATCATGAATATTATTTACGCCATGGTATTTGATGATCTGTTCAAAAACAATCTGCACCCAGGCCGGCACACCGCAAACGGTGCCCACATCCCATTGTGGCGCTTTACGAACGATCAGTTTAATACGTTCTTCCCAATTCTGACGTTTAGAAATCTTTTGTCCCGGTTTATAAAACAGGGAAGACATCCAGCGTGGCATGTTTTTAGCGCTGATGCCACTCATATCGCCTTCGTAGTATTCGCCACGTTCAAACAGGCTGGTGGTGCCGCCGAGCATGAGTACGCCTTTTTCGAAAGCTACCGGTGGAATGTCAAAATTCGTCATGCTGTAAAGCTGTTTAAAGCCTACTTTCTTGATCGATTTGATCATGTCTTGGGTGACCGGTATGTGTTTGCTGGCCGATTCTGAAGTGCCGGAGCTAAGTGCGAAATATTTTACTTTGCCTGGCCAGGTGACGTTTTCTTCATTGTTGAGACAACGGTACCACCATTGTTTAAACATTTCGTTATAAGTGTGTACCGGCACATTGTTGCGAAATGCGGTAACAAAATCTACCTGTTCGCTTAAAATTTTATTGAAGCCGTAGTGTTTTCCAAAAGCAGTATACTGACCACGTTCCAACAGATGACGCAGTACATGGCGCTGGTATGTCCGTGGTGCGGCTACCGGCGGATTAAATTTTTTTCTGAGTCTTAACGAACGTGCTATAAGATTACCTAACAAAGCCATTTCTATACCTGCGAATTAGATGAATTAATAATGTATTATCCTGACGACGCCGCAAAAGTACTCTATCTATTTGCAATTGACAACGAGACCCGCCGCTAACTCCTTCCAAAAGAAGATTTCCAGGGCGAGCCATTCCCCTCCGACTTTTTAGTAAAAGAATTACAAATATAACTTATGTCTCCATACATGGTTTAGAATTAAAAGCAATACCGTGCCGTGTAATAAATCAAAGGCATATTCAGAACTACGATCTTTAAGAATCATTCAATTAACGCACAAGCCATTAATAAATTCACATGGGCAGGCGTGAAACAGATTCCGCACACCGGTTACATTGACACTTACCCTTTGCTCAAATAATAGAATGGCCCGGATCGGCGAATTAACTAATTAACCATTTAGCCATGTAAGTATTTGATCAAAAAACTAACTTTGCCCGCATTTATGGCAATTCAAGTTCAGATAATAAACAAATCATCGCACGCGCTGCCTGAGTACCAGACGGCAGGTTCTGCAGGTATGGATCTTCGTGCGTGGCTCCAGGAGCCGATTGTACTGCAGCCACTCGAGCGTAGACTGATTCCGACGGGGCTTTTTATAGCATTGCCGGAAGGTTTCGAAGCACAGATCCGGCCGCGTAGCGGTCTGGCTATCAAGCGTGGCCTGAGCCTGGTAAATACGCCCGGTACTGTAGATGCAGACTATCGCGGAGAAATTATGGTGCCCATGATCAACTTGTCGAACGAGCCGCAGGAAATCGCCGACGGCGAGCGTATTGCACAGATGATCATTGCCCGCTATGAGCAAATCGACTGGGAGCCGGTAGAAACACTGGAAGAGACGGTGCGCGGTGCCGGTGGATTCGGACATTCCGGAACACATTAATCTGTGGCATGCTTGTTGTATTGAAAGACCTGCTAATCATCAATTGCAAATCAAATTTATAAATCGTAAATAATGAACATCATTATTCCAATGGCTGGTATGGGCAAGCGCATGCGCCCGCATACACTCACCACTGCCAAGCCGCTGATTCCTATTGCCGGTAAACCAATTGTACAACGACTGGTTGAAGACATTATTGCCACCAGCAATGAAAAAGTAGATGAGATTGCGTTTGTAATCGGACCTTCATTTGGTAAAGAAGTGGAAAAACATTTGTGTGACGTAGCTGCTTCGCTGGGTGCAAAAGGTAAGATCTGCTACCAGGAGACGCCACTCGGTACTGCACATGCTATTCTTTGTGCGGCTGAGTCACTGAAAGGAAACGTGTTTATTGCATTTGCGGATACTTTATTCAAAGCTACTTTCAGCATCGATACTTCTAAAGATGCTATTGTGTGGACACAGAAAGTAGCAGATCCTTCGGCATTCGGCGTGGTAAAGCTGAACGGTGCCAGCGAAATCGAGGCATTTGTAGAAAAGCCCAAAGAATTTGTCTCCGACCTCGCCATTATTGGTGTTTATTATTTTAAAGACGGGGAATTCCTACGCCAGCAATTGCAGCGCCTGATCGATAATAATATTGTTCAGAAAGGCGAATACCAGATTACCGATGCTATGGACTATATGCTGCAGAATGGTACCAAATTCTACACCGACCAGGTGGAAGAGTGGCTGGACTGCGGTAATAAAGATGCAACTGTTTATACCAACCAGCGCATCCTGGAGATTAAAAACGGTAAAGAAACGTTACAAGCTGCTTCTGCCAAAATCGAAAACAGTATTATTATTCAGCCATGTTTTATCGGTGAAAACGTAGTGGTACGCAATTCCGTTGTTGGTCCGCACGTATCGCTGGAAGCCGGCGTGGAGGTACATGATTCTCGTGTAGTAAACAGTATGATCCTTACTGAAACGGTTGTAAAAAATGCACAACTGGAAAACTCCCTATTAGGGAAAAACGTAACTTACATAGAGAAGCCAAAGCAATTAAGCCTTGGTGATTTTTCTACCCAATTATGAATTTTTTAACCAGGATCTCTATAGTAGCTGTGGTATGTTTAGCTGCCACAGCTACATCTTTTTGTCAGGCTACCGCACCGCAAAGTAAATTGCCTGCGGTAACACCTGACGCATCAGACCGGGCAGATCAGGTGTATTTTGATGCGGTGAAAGCATTAATGCTGGGTGACGACAAACAGGAAGAAGACCTGATGCTGCAATTCTCCAATCTCAAGCCTGAAGAACCCGCCGCCTATTATAATCTTTCCCGTATTTACATTCGCCAGAACCGTCCAGACAAAGCACTTGAGTATATCAAAAAAGCTATTGCCCTGGATGATGGAAACAAGTGGTATAAGGAGCAGTACGGAAACATTCTTGCCTTTAAAAACCAGTTTCTGGAAGCGGCCGATATATTTGCCGGTCTGGCGAAAACAGAAAAACAAAATACCGAATACTTGTTGAAAGCCGCTTTGTTGTATCAACGTGGCGGTAATAATAAAGAAGCGCTGGCGCTGCTGGATAAACTGATAGAGCGCACCGGTGAGTCGGAAGACTATTTGTTACAGAAACAGCAAATTTATCTGAAGATGAATGATGTAGATGGCGCGGCTCGTACCATTCAACAGCTCATCGATCAGAATCCGAAAGAAGCAAAATACTATACGCTGCTTGCTGAAGTGTACGATAATAACAAGCAATCAGAAAAAGCCGCAGCCATTTATGAGAAGGCGGGAAAAATGTTTCCGGACGACCCTGCAGTACAGCTTTCACTAGCGTCGCACTACCATAAACAAAAAGATATGGTGAAGTACGATGAGTACGTAAAAAAAGTGATCACTAATAAAACACTGGATGCGGAGACACAACTGGGTTTACTGCTGCCTTATCTGCATGAACTGAATGATGATACAGCCCGTCGTGCGGAAGGTATAGAACTGGCCAGACAACTGACTTTGCAACATCCGGACAATGTGCAGGTAATCTCATTTTATGGTGATGTGCTATCGCTGAACGGGCAGCGCGACAAGGCAACAGAGCAGTATAAAAAAGCAATCGAAATTGACCCGTCGAGATATGCTACCTGGCAGCAATTATTGTATAGCTATACCGACCGAAGCGGGGCCGATTCGCTGATCGCTTACAGCGAAAAAGCGGCTCGTCTTTTCCCCAATCAGGCTATTATTTACTATCTCAACGGTATCGGTTATTTCAACAAACGGGAATATAAAACGGCTATAAAGTCTATTAACCGTGCGGTAGATATGCAGCCCGACGATAACGGAGAGCTGCTGGGAGAAATGTATTCTACACTCGGCGATATTTATTTCCTGCTCAAGGAAAATACACTTTCAGACAGTAGTTATGAAAAGGCAATGCGCGCAGATCCTAAAAATGCCTCTGTGCTCAATAATTACGCCTACTACCTGTCGGTAAGAGGGGTGCGGTTGGAAGATGCCGAGCGCATGTCTAAGCAATCCCTGGAACTGCGTCCCGATGAAGCAACATTTTTAGATACTTACGGTTGGATTCTGTACAAGGAGGGTAAATACGAAAAGGCAAAAGAATATATCCAGCAGGCTGTCGATAAATCTGGCCCCAATGCCGATGGCACGCTTTTGGATCATTTAGGGGACGTTTATTATAAACTGAAGAACACAGAAAAGGCAGTAGAATATTGGAGAAAGGCTAAGGAAAAAGGCGCGGACAATAATCTGATAGACAAAAAAATTCAAGACCAGAAATTATATGAATAAACTAATTGCCGGGATAACGATGATAGCGGTGCTGACTGGAATGGCGGCATGTAAGATTGGCAAGAAACCGGTTCGAAAACAAGTAATACAAGATACTGCCGTAGTACGGACACCACCGTTGACCGATACTACAATAAAACATGGCGATTCGGTTGCTGCGGCCAATCCGGCCAAACAATTATTAATAGACAGCCTGCAATCTGTTTGGAAACAAACGGTCAATTTCTCGACATTCAGCGGAAAGGCGAAAATGCATATCGAGATCAAAGACGATAAAAACGATATCGTAGCTAATTTCCGTATCAAAAAAGACAGTGCAATCTGGGTAGCAGTGAATGCGACTGTATTGTCGGTACAAGTGGCCAGAGTTTATATAACCCCCGATAGTTTTAAGCTCATCAATTATCTCCAGAAGTCTGTAATGCTACTGCCGATTTCGGATGCGAAAAAATTCTTACCGGCGGATGTGGACTTCAGTACGTTGCAAAATCTGATTATCGGCAATGCACTGAAATCAGTATCTCAACCAACAGATGCTACAGATTTCGGCGGTACCTGGTCGGTGCAAATGGAGGGAACAGATTATGTGCAACAGCTTACTTACAATAAGGCAGACAGCACTATGCGCAGCAGCCAGCTTCGCACCCGTGCCGCAAACGGGCCGCAGGCGATGATACAGTATGGCAACTATGAAAATAAGGACCAGCGGAAATTTGCTAACAGTCGCGCTATTAACGTCATTAACGGACAAGAGCAATACTATCTGGATATGAATTTCAGCAATGCTATATTTGACCAGCCGGTAGATATGCCATTTTCTATTCCTTCAAAATACAGTATTAAATAAAGATCTGATCAAATAAAGCACTCAGGCAGTAACTTTGTGTTACTGCCTTTTCTTTTCCCGATGAAACGCGCCATACTCATATTGATACTTTCGCTTTTGCTGCCGTTAGGTTGGGCCCTGGCGCAAAAAAAGAAGAAAAAGAAAGAGCCGGAGCTTCACATGATGACACTCGACTCTCTGGGCAGTCAATATAAAGGATTACCTTATTCAGATTTCAGGTTTACCACGCTTGACGGGAAAACTTATACCGCCGGAAATACCAGGGGCAAAGTAGTGTACCTAAATTTTTGGTTTGAAGCTTGTGTGCCTTGCCATATCGAATTTGATGCCCTCAACCGTTTGTACGATAGCCTGAAAAATGATACAAGTGTCGTTTTTGCCGCACTTACTTTCGAAACGGTGGAACAGTTACCTGTTATTATAGCCAAAGAAAAACTACGCTACCCGGTAGCATCGCTGTCGAAAGATGAATGTGCCCGGCTGATTTTTGATGTCGGCTATCCCACCAGTATTGTGATCGATAAGATGGGCAACATTGCGCTCTACGAAACAGGCGGTTTCCTTCAAAAGGAAAAGGCGGAAGCGTTTATCTTCAATAAACTGCTGCCACAAATCAAGGCACTTAAATAGGCCCGGCTGAGCACCGCCGCAAATTTTCAATCACAAACAGAAAAGTTCCCGTAGCGACAAGTAAAAAATAACGGACCTTCTGACGTTTCACCAACATTCGCCATTTACATCGTCTCAGGACGATATGTCAAGAACTGCTTTTAGTTTTTCACTTTTGAATCAGAACCCGGGATTCGGTACATTATTCACGCTCTGTTGCGGCATATAAGGATCGTCCAGTTCCGGTAATTCCGAAAAATGTCGTTGTTCGATCGCGTCAATTGCAGCCTTCCGGTTGAGATGCTGACCTACCAGCGTTTTCATATGTTTGGCAGAAACCTGGATGACTGAATTTTTCAGCCGGATGCGCCGAACAGCACGTGCAATAAAATAAAATAATAAAGAAGTCAGCCCAAGAAGGCCAATTACAGTCCAGTAAATTGCTTCAGTTTCGTAACGGTCAAAATTTATTTTTTCGTAACGGACCCGTAGTTGGCTAAGCAGGTAAAAAGGGTAGAGCCGGTTGAAGAAGACAATAACAGCAATACCGCTCAGGGCCAGCAGGTAATTAAGGATTTCCAGGAAGACAAGCGAGCCCTTGTGGACAAGCCTTTGTGCGGCAGGCTTACGTAAAGAATCAGAAAGCGGATCAAATAACTCCAATTGAGCATAGATCAGATTTTTCTCTTCTTTAAATTCTTGTAACAGATCGTCTTGCAGACGCGATAGTGCCATGAGGGGTGTGTGATTTAAGGCAAAAATAAGGTGTAAGATAGACACATCAACCTTGTTTTAGCCACTTTGTATCCACATTTCACCAATATTTTTCATTTAAATGCCTGAGTTTTCGCAATTTTGCAGGCCGATCGGCTAATTAGCCAATTTGACGATTAGCGAATTTGACAATGATCTGAAATGTCGGATTGCACTCATTATCGAATTGCCGAATTGCCGAATTGCCGAATTAAAAATTTATGTACGAAAAAGAAATCGGAATACGCCGCACGTTTGCCATTATCTCGCACCCCGATGCCGGTAAGACTACACTGACAGAAAAACTGCTTTTGTTTGGTGGCGCCATCCAGGTAGCTGGTGCGGTAAAAAGTAATAAGATCAAGAAGCATGCAACGTCAGATTTTATGGAGATCGAGCGTCAGCGTGGTATCTCGGTGGCGACATCCGTAATGAGCTTTGAATATAAAAACACCTTGATCAACCTGCTGGATACGCCGGGGCACAAGGACTTTGCGGAAGATACTTATCGTACGCTTACGGCGGTAGACAGCGTAATCCTTGTAATCGACAGTGTGAACGGGGTAGAAGAGCAGACGCGCAAACTGATGGAAGTTTGCCGCATGCGCGATACGCCGGTAATCGTGTTTGTAAACAAGCTCGACCGCGATGGTAAATATCCGTTCGATTTGTTGGACGAAATCGAAAAAGAGCTGAGGATATCTTTGCATCCGCTTTCCTGGCCGATCAATATGGGTAAGGAATTTAAAGGCGTCTACAACCTGTACGATAAAAGCCTGAACCTTTTTACGGCCAGCCAGAAAGCAACCGATGAAAACACCGTTCCGATCCCCGATCTGAACGATGGCAAGCTCGATGAAATGGTGGGCGACCGCGATGCCAATCAACTGCGGGAAGACGTGGAATTGCTGGAAGGCGTATATGGCGACCTGGATACAGAAGCGTACCTGGCCGGCTTGGTAGCGCCGGTGTTCTTTGGTTCTGCGGTCAATAACTTCGGTGTAAAAGAACTGCTCGATACGTTCATTCAGATAGCACCAACACCATTGGGCCGTATGACGGACAAGCGTTATGTAGCGCCGGATGAAAGTAAATTCACCGGGTTTATCTTTAAAATCCACGCTAACCTAGATCCGCGCCACCGCGACCGTATTGCGTTCCTTCGTGTGTGTTCCGGTAAATTTGAAAGAAATACTTTTTACAAGCATACCCGTCTGGAAAAGGACGTTCGTTTCAGCAACCCGTATTCATTCCTGGCGCGCGAAAAAGATGTGATCGAAGAAGCGTACCCGGGCGATGTGGTCGGTTTGTTTGATACCGGCAACTTTAAAATCGGCGATACACTGACGCAAGGTGAAGTGATGCAGTTTACAGGTATCCCTACGTTTTCTCCCGAGCTCTTTAAGGAACTGGTGAATAAAGATCCGATGAAGACGAAACAGATGGAGAAAGGCATTCGTCAGCTGACGGATGAGGGCGTTGCCCAATTGTTTACGCAGCACAATGGCAACCGCAAGGTGATCGGTTGTGTGGGTGAACTCCAGTTTGAAGTAATCCAATACCGCCTGTTGCAGGAATATGGTGCGTCTTGTGCGTTCGTGCCATTGAGCTTCTACAAAGCTTGCTGGATCACAGGTGATAAAAAGAAGATTGAGGATTTCGCACGTTTTAAAACAGCGAATATCATGGAAGATAAAGACGGTAACCTGGTTTACCTCGCGCAAAGCGAATGGTTCCTTAATACCGAACGTCAAAACAACCCGGACATTGAATTCCACTTTACAAGTGAGTTTAAAACAGCGAAAGTTTAATTGCTCACGGTCGCAAAAGGCGCAAAGGTTTTATTGTTGGTAATGTCATCGCGAAGAATGAAGCGATCTGCACGAAATAAGTACGAAGGACAGCATAGTGCGCACACGCCACTTGTTATGGCGAGGAACGTAGCTATCAGATTTCGCGCAGAGAATTTTCTCGCAACGGGCACAACGACACAACGGTTTTTACAAACGAAAAGCGAGCTGAATTTCAGCTCGCTTTTTTATTGTTGGCAAACGTCATCGCGAAGCATGACGCGATCTGCACGAAATAAGTACGAAGGACAGCATAGTGCGCACACTCCACTTGTCATAGCGAGGAACGTAGCTCAGATTTCGCGCAGAGAATTTTCTCGCAACGGGCACAACGACACAACGGTTTTTACAAACGAAAAGCGAGCTGAATTTCAGCTCGCTTTTTTATGATCTACATTATTCTTTTTACTTCGTCAAGGTCATTTTCTTAACGTCTATTTGTTTGCCGTCGATAACCAGACCGTAAAGATACATGCCTGATACCAGCGTTTCGCTAGTTACAGTAACCTTACCTTTACCGGCTGCCTGGTATTTCTTCAGTTCTTTTCCGGAAAGATCATAGATAACAACGTAGGCACTCTGTTGCATATTTACTACGGAATATTCAATGGTTGTTTCCGCTCCGAATGGATTTGGAACGTTCTGACCTAACCATGATTGCTGAATGGCAGTTTCGGTGGCAACGCCAGTAGGCGACACCTGAGTTCTCAAAAGTGCGACTTCATTTTTCAATTGCGAAATCTCTTCTTTCATAGCCATAAATTCACTCATGTCAATTCGGGTGCCGCTATTATAAACATAACCATCGTCGTCGATTACCAGTGCGTAACCGCCACCACGTTCCAGATTTTCAAAGCGAATATCGGATGTTCTGTTAGGGTCATTGTCAGGATTGTTTCCGTAGCGGCAGTCGACATGTAAACGCGCTGTTGGGTTCGCTGTATTCCACCCCAGGCGTCCCGCCGAAGGATCAGAAGCATTTGAACCGCCTTGTGTCAGCACGCCACGGAAAGATCCATTAGTCACGATGTTGACATTCGATGCATTGAGTGTTCCGAAAATGTTGTTGCCATTCTGGATATTGTTTCCGGTTACACGCCAGTAACAAAGATCACTGCATTCGCCATCGTTATTGCAGCTATAGCTGGTGCAAGACGGATCTTCATCATTGACAATACTGGAAATGGTACCCGTAATGCTACCTGACACAGATAAGCCGGTAGGGTTTAACTGTGGTGCAGGGTAGTTGTGCACACTAATCTGCAGGGTATGTGTGCCCGGCAGCAAGTGTATCGTATTATTCACATAAGAGGGTGAATAAGCGTTGTAGCCCAGCGATGTACTGCCTTGTCCGGGATCGATAGATACTCCGTCTACTGTAATTGGATCTACCCAGTTGTCATTGATGTAGGCAAAACTGAAAGTGACATCATCCTCCTGACACATCGTAAATGTCCGCTGATAATTGGTGATGTATTGCTGAGATGTTACACTGTCGTAATAGCCTGAATGGGCCGTGCTATCGTCGATCGTGATCCATTGACTGCCGGAGAGGCTGCCCCATCCCAAAGCGGAATGAAGCGGTACATGCCCAGGACGAGGGAATGTAAGCGTTGGATAATGGACCGAAATAGCCGATGATAAGCTTGAAATAATCCAGTAATGATCGCTTTGACCGGGTGTCGGAGCTGAGGTGCCATTACTGATGCCCGTGCCAATGTCTAATGTAGAAACGGTGCATGGTGATTGTGCGGAGCTTTTTAAGCAAAAAGCAGAAAGGACAAAAGAGCAGATGACTGCCTTTGGATAGAGTCGTAACATAAGATACGTTTTTGATAAAGGTTTTAGTTTGATAAAAGTTTAATCGAATTTTTGATAGTGTCGAGGTATTGTTTTGACTTTTATTTTACCATAGGCATTTTTATAGGTGAACAATAAATTAGAAAACCAATTTACGTGCAAAGTTTTAATAAAGCAATGGCTTTGAGAAAAAAAATCTGGATAGGTTAAAAAAGCGAGCTGACATTTCAGCTCGCTTTTTTATTGTTGGTAAACGTCATCGCGAAGCATGACGCGATCTGCACGAAATAAGTACGAAGGACAGCATAGTCCGCACACTCCACTTGTCATAGCGAGGAACGTAGCCGTCAGATTTCGCGCAGAGAATTTTCTCGCAACGGGCACAACGACACAACGGTTTTTACAAACGAAAAGCGAGCTGAATTCAGCTCGCTTTTTATTGTCGGTAAACGTCAACGCGAAGCATGACGCGATCTGCACGAAATAAGTACGAAGGATAGCATAGTCCGCACACTCCAGTCGGTCATGGTCACGTTCCTCACTATAATCGTAGAGGAGGGCCGTGTCGTTGTGTCGCCGCGAGAAAAATCAGCGATCAGGCATTTGCCGCTGCCGCCAATTCCTCCGCCAGATCTTTTTCTACACGCAGGTTGTCGATAATAAACGACTGACGTGCCGGCGTATTTTTGCCCATATAGTATTCCAGCAATTTCTGGATCTGCGCGTCCTGGCTCAGCAGCACCGGGTCTTTGCGCATATCGTCGCCGATAAATTGTGCAAATTCTTCCGGAGAGATCTCACCCAAACCTTTGAATCGTGTAATCTCCGGTTTATTACCCAGCTCCGCAATTGCACGTTGGCGCTCTTCGTCGCTGTAGCAATAAATAGTTTTTTGCTTGTTACGTACACGGAACAAAGGCGTTTCCAGGATGTACACATGACCATTTTTCACGAGATCCGGGAAGAATTGCAGGAAAAAAGTCATAATCAGCAGACGGATGTGCATCCCGTCCACATCGGCATCGGTAGCGATCACGATATTGTTGTAACGCAGTCCTTCCAACCCTTCTTCAATATTCAGCGCATGTTGCAGCAAGTTGAACTCTTCATTTTCGTACACCACTTTTTTAGTAAGGCCGTAACAGTTAAGTGGTTTACCACGCAGCGAGAAAACAGCCTGCGTTTCTACACTGCGGCTTTTGGTAATACTTCCGCTCGCCGAATCACCCTCGGTAATAAAGATGGTAGACTCCAGCTGGCGTTGCTGATACTCTTCTTTATTTTTTGCGGGTGGCTCTGCATTCAGGTGAATACGGCAATCGCGCAGCTTTTTATTGTGCAGGTTTGCTTTTTTGGCGCGTTCGTTGGCCAGTTTGCGGATGCCCGACAATTCTTTTCGCTCGCGTTCGCTCTGCTCAATTCGTTTTTTCAGCGAATCGGCAACAGCAGGATTTTTATGGAGGAAATTATCCAGTTCCTTGGCCATAAAATCCAGTATAAAAGACTTCATACTCGGACCATTTTCCCAAACGATCTGGGAACCAAGTTTGGTTTTGGTCTGGCTTTCGAAAACTGGTTCCTGTACGCGTACAGACACCGCAGCACAAATGCTTTGGCGCACATCTGCCGCATCATAATCTTTCTTGAAGAAATCACGGATCACCTTTACGTAAGCCTCGCGGAAAGCCGCCTGGTGCGTACCGCCCTGCGTGGTATGTTGTCCGTTTACGAAACTGTAAAGGTCTTCGCCGTAATCGTTGGTGTGCGTGATGGCCAGCTCAATATCGTTTCCTTTCAGGTGAATGATCGGGTAGCGCAGTTCTTCCGGGTTGGTTTTACGTTGCAGTAAATCCAGCAAGCCATTTTTTGAAATGAAATTGCGCCCGTTAAAATTGATCTGTAGCCCGGCATTCAGGAAGCAATAGTTCCAGATCTGGTTTTCTACATATTCATGAATGAAATGATAATGCTTGAAGATGGTCTCATCTGGCATGAACGTTACCAGCGTGCCGTTATTTTCTGTTGTATTTTTTTCTTTTTCGTCATTGACGAGGATGCCGCGCTCAAATTCGGCTGCTTTACTGCGGCCTTCTCGAAACGCTTCTACCCGGAAATAAGTGCTCAGCGCATTCACCGCTTTGGTACCTACACCGTTCAAACCCACCGATTTCTGGAAAGCTTTACTGTCGTACTTCGCACCGGTATTGATCTTACTCACTACATCCACCACTTTACCCAGCGGAATACCGCGGCCATAGTCACGGATCGTTACTTTTCCATCTGCGATTTTCAATTCTACACGTTTACCGAAACCCATCGTGTATTCATCGATACAGTTGTCTATCACCTCTTTCAGCAAAATGTAAATACCGTCGTCCATACTGGAGCCATCACCCAGCTTACCGATATACATACCGGGGCGAAGGCGGATGTGTTCCCGCCAGTCGAGCGATTTGATACTGTCTTCGTTATACTGATTTAATACTTCTGCCATATATCCGTCTCTTTTCCGGATTGCAAAATAAGGGTAAAAGGTTGATACGTCAAGATGTTGATAAGTTGATAGGCTGCGATGTGAATAAGTTAATGGATTATAAGGTTAAATCGGCGTTATCTGATATTGCGAATGCTACAGTTCTTCGAATGCTTTGTCATTAATTTTTGATTGTTTATGAAGTATTGACTTATTTAACGTTTTAACTTTTTACCTATTTAACCGGATTACTGACAATTTGACAAGGCGAGGGGGTGTGGAACGTAAGTTGATCTACATTCCAAAGCAAACCATTAAAACGATTATAAATATGCAAGAAAAAGGAACTATTTCGATACACACGGAAAATATCTTCCCTATTATTAAAAAATTTCTCTATTCTGACAACGAAATCTTTTTGCGCGAGTTGGTTTCCAACGCGGTAGATGCCACACAGAAAGTAAAACGTCTTTCGTCGCTCGGTCAGTTTAACGGAGAACTGGGTGATCTGAAAGTTTCTGTTTCGGTAAACGCCGACGAGAAAACCATTACCATTTCTGACATGGGTATTGGTATGACTGCCGACGAGATTAAAAAATACATCAACCAGATTGCCTTTTCCGGGGCTACTGAGTTCATGGAAAAATTTAAAGAGGCGAAGGATGCGAATGAAATCATCGGGCGTTTCGGTCTGGGTTTCTATTCTGCATTCATGGTGGCAGATAAAGTAGAAATTCAAACACTTTCTTACCAGGACGGCGCAACGCCTGCCCGCTGGATATGCGACGGCAGTACAGAATTCGAAATCAGCGAAGGTACCCGTACAGAACGTGGCACTGACATTATTCTCTATGTAAACGCGGAATCAGAAGAATTCCTTGCGGAAGATAAGCTGCAGCAAATTCTCGATAAATATGCCAAATTCCTGCCGGTGCCTGTAAAATTCGGTATGCGCACAGAACACGTGGAAGATGGTGTAGACGAAGAAGGCAAAACAAAATACAAAGAAGTATCCGTTGATAATATTATCAACAATACTACACCAATCTGGACCAAAGCGCCAAGCGAACTGACAGATGAAGACTATCTGAATTTCTACAGAGAGCTTTATCCGTTTGCTGAAGAACCGCTATTCTGGATTCATCTGAACGTAGACTATCCGTTTAATCTTACCGGTGTGCTCTATTTCCCTAAACTGAAAAACGATTTCGATTTTCAACGCAACAAAATCAAACTGTTTTCCCGCCAGGTATTTATTACCGATGAGGTGAAAGACATTGTTCCGGAATTTTTGATGTTGCTGCACGGTGTGATCGATTCGCCGGATATCCCGCTGAACGTGTCTCGTAGCTTCCTGCAGGCTGATGGCAACGTGAAAAAGATCAACAACTATATTACGCGCAAAGTAGCCGACAAGCTTTCTGAATTATTTAAAAACGATCGCAAATCGTTTGAAGAAAAATGGAGCGATATCGGTGTGTTTGTGAAATACGGTATGATCTCCGAAGAGAAATTTTATGAGAAAGCGGTTGATTTCGTGTTGCTGGAAAACACCAAGAAAGAGCTGTTCACACTCGAAGAATATAAACAGAAAACAGTTGGACTGCAAACTGATAAAAGCGGTACGCAGGTATATTTGTACACCAATAACCCTGATAAACAAGACGCCTTTATTCAGTCGGCGAACAAAAAGGATTATGATGTGTTAGTGATGAATCATCCGTTGGATAATCACTTTATCAGTCACCTGGAACGCAAACTGGAAAAGATTTCGCTGAAACGCGTAGATGCCGATATTATCGATCGTTTGATTGAGAAGGAAGATGCGCCGGCTACAGTATTGACGGAAGAGCAATCGAAACAAGTGAAAGAAATCTTTGAAGGCGCAATCAGCAAACCAAATATGGAAGTGACAATTGAAAGTCTGCATCCGGAAGAACTGCCTGTAGCGGTAACCATGGACGAGTTTATGCGCCGCATGAAAGAGATGTCGCAGATGGGGGGTGGTATGAGCTTTTATGGAGCGCTGCCAGAACGCTATAAAGTAGCGGTAAATGGCAACCACAAACTGATAGCGCGTATTCTGGAATCATCAGATGTTTCTGTTCAGAAAGAACTGGCACGTCAGGCATTTGATCTGGCTTTGTTGTCACAAGGAATGCTTACTGGTGCAGATTTGACCGCATTTGTAAACAGATCGGTTTCGCTGATCTAGGGTGTTAGTGGTTAAAAATTGGTTATTAGAAGATAGATGCAAAAAGGGAAAAGCGCGGCGAGTATTCGTCGCGTTTTTTTTATCGTTCCAGGTAGTAAAGTCGGACAATTGCGTAGTTTTTTGTCGTTATATAATAATGAATCCAAAAACTGGTATGATTTGTGTTAGTAAGTGTTAAAAACCATTTTTTAATATAGAATGATACCGTCGATGAATTTAATTATACTTGAAATGTCGCATTCCCCGAGAGAGAGATTGTTCCGTCTGTGCTTTAGATTTTCATTGCTGATGTTTTGTTGCTGTATGTTAGCAAATGGATTTGCGCAGCCTTATGGGCCTTTAAAATCGAGGAGTGATCTTTATACCTATTTTAACCCTGCAGATCTAAATATGCCCGATGGCTCGATTGCTGTCAGTGATGCCATTGTTTATCTAAGCAAAAGCTATTTCTGGGGTGTGTTTAATGAAGCAGGGACAAGTTTTCTTATCCGCACGCCAGGTAACGACGAAAAAGTAGGACTCGTTCTTACCGGACACCAGATCTATAGTTACCTGGGCAGAGACCCTGTAATTGGTGAAACGATCCGCTTCGATAGCTACATCTACATGAAATACCTGGGAAAAGATAGTATGGTAAATGGCATCCACTACAATAGGGTGTCCGGTTATGCTGCGGGTTACTTAGATGAAGGAGAGCTTAAAGCATATTTTCGAAGTACACAGACGCGAAGTGATATAGCCTTGGTGATGATAGACCGGCGAAAGTTGCCGCCAGTGGCTTCTTATAACGAGTTAGGCTATTATCTGGGTAATGTACCGGATTCCCGAACTATTTTTTACACTATTGGCCATTCTTCATTATATCCTCAGCTTATCGCAGATAGTCTGAATCTAACGAACACTTATTCTGAAGTTCTTTTTATGGGCGGACGTGGACACTACGCGGTCGGACAAGGCAGCTCGGGAAGTCCGGTAATTAACAGGCCCGCTAATGCCGGTGACGCCTGGTCGGTTAATGGCGTAATATCAGCTATATTTCTTCCCTATATAACACCCGTGAGCGACGTCGCGTATAGCGATGAGATATACACCTCATCACATAATATTATTATGTCGAAGATCAATAAATTAGAACCTGCTATTCGTCAATATTGCTGGAAAAAGTCCGATAGCAGTCAAATATCGAATTCGCATAGCTATGAACAGCATGAGACCGTAGACAATTCCGTTAACCAGGTGCCCTATGAAGCTCCTCAATCGATTAGCAGTATCAACAGTTTTTTATCCAGTACCAACGCTATTACACAAAAAGTGCAGTACTATGGTCAACAGGCTGCCTTAGATGCGGTGTCATTTTATTTGCGTTGCAAAACGTTGCACGTATTGAATTTTCCATTGCCAAACAAATATCCTGCAGCTCCTTACGCTGATCTCAATTGGGTGGTAAGTCTGGTTGGAGAAGAAATAGAAATCGGGCCGGGATTTGAATACCAAGCCTCGGATAGTTCCGAACTCAATGTGGCGACGATAAATGGAGTTGGCCCCTCTGGAGCCGCTAGGCGTATTGGGCCTTCCGACAAATCAGTTTTGAGCGATAATCTGTTTCGCAGAGATGATCTTTTTACTGTGTATCCTAACCCTAGCCCAGAAGGAATATTCAATATAATGTCATCGCTAGGAGGCCAGTACGAAATAATTATAACGGGTATGGATGGAAGAGTTATCTATCGGTCTGACTTTGAGGGGAATTTATTCAGGGTACAGTTGTCAGGCGTTGCGAGGGGAATGTACATGCTGAGTGTTTATATGGGGTATAAACAAGTATTTGTACAAAAAATTATGTACTGAATCTAACATCTAACATTTTGCATCCAGCTCTTTGCTTTTTCGGTTCAGTATCACAAGCAATGCCAGCGTCAGGTAAAACAGCGCACCGATCTTGTGGTTTTCCAACAGTTCTGAAAAGAAATTGTTGATAAAGCAGGCAGCGAACGACATCGCTAAGGCCATCGTAACCGCTTTATAAAAGGGATCTTTAAAGCGGTGATAAATTTTTTGCGCCTGAGCGAAAATAAGCACCACAAGAATGGCATACAGGATCATGGCCGGCCAGCCCTGCTCTACGAGCATGTAGAGAAAATAATTGTGCGTAGTAGAATGCTCCGGATTTTGGCTTACGTAAGTCTTGAATAAAGTAAGCGTGTACGGTTTGTAATAATAGTAAAAAGCATGCGGCCCGTAACCGGTCAAAGGCTCGTCTTTACTCATCCGTACCGCTGCAATCCAGCGATACAGCCGTTCCATCGACGACATGTCCTGTCCGCGAAAAGTAGCGATCAGGTGATCGGCAAAATCGGTATGCATATAAGTGCGCTCGTAGTTTGGCTTGAAGTCGATAAACTTATTATACCGCACCATATACACCATCAGCAGGGCGATCAATCCATAAAAAACAGGCATTACAAAATTGACCAGACGCAGGCGGATGGCCGCTGCAATAACCAATGAAAAAACAACCGCCAGCACCGCAGCGCGAGCATAGGTAAGGAAAATCACGACCAGGAAAAATAACACCAGCACTGCCAGCGCCAGTTTCATCCATTTGGGTCTACCCTTTAAAAACGGATATACCACCAATAAAAACGGAAAGAACATGGATATAACCGTGGAGTAATCCACATGATTATCGTAAAACGCAGCTACCGCTTTGTTGACAGTCGGGAAGGAAAAATGATCTTGCGCATGCTTGCAGATACCCCATATCATGGTAAACAGCAAAGGGATAAAAAACAGTGCAGCCGCTTTGATATAATCTTTTTTCTCTTTGAATATCCAGAGCGGAAATACGAAGAAGCAGGCCAGCATCCATGATTTGGCAATCAAAAACTTCAGGGAAAGGAACAGGACTTTCGAATAGCATACCGCCACAATCAACCATAGATATTGCAAGATAACTATCCAGACCAATGGATCGGTGAACCACCATGCAGGTATGATCGTTGGCCGGTAAGAAACAAATACCAGGAATAGCAGGAATAGTACCCACATCATTGGCTCGTCGGGCAGGGAAGTGGAAAGCGTATCATGCAACAATCCGATCTGGGAAGAGAGTGGGATGCAAAATAGCATCAGCCAATAGGCTGTACGCCAGTCGATGCCTGCGAGCACAATGTAAAACAGTGCCAGCGGTGCAAACATCAATAAGGTTGTGCCGGTAAAAACATAGGCCGATACGCCTGCCAGGAAAAGCAGCAGACTTATGGGCAGTAGCCATTTTTCATTGAGGATCGTTTGCTTTTGCATTACATTCTTTTAGTGAGAATGCTCCGGTAAAAAGCCACCACGAGTACATATAATGTGCCGAAGAATAACCCGCCCAAAGAGCAGATCAGTAAGATCTGTTTCAGGCCTGGGCCACTGGCTTTGATGGGTAGCGGGGTCGTTTTTACGATTTTGGTAAGCGGCAGTTCATTCATCTGCGTGCCGGTGGTGTATTGATTGGCGAGCGTGATATTTCTTGCCCGGTCAGAAACCAGCTCGTCCTTTACCGATTCAATATTCTGTATTTGCTCTATACCTTTTGCAAAGCCCGGTTTGCCGCTGTTTTTCAGTGAGCTCAGCATAATATTGTATCGCGCCGGACTAATGATATCATAGATGCCAAATTCATCGCGCAGGCGGGTGAGCGTATCGGTCAGTACATTGATCGAGCTGTCCTGTTCGTGTATTTTGTGCACGATAGAAGCATGCATATTGCCACGCATTTCATTGTAGAATCCGCGTAGCGAACTATCGAGCAGACCTACATAGCGGATGGCTGTTTTTAGTGCGAGCGTATCATTTTTATCTGAAAAATTCAACACGACATTTCTGTTTTCCGTGCGGTAAATGCGCAGATTGTTGTTGAATGTCTTTTTCAGTATTACCGTAGCCTTCTTATCGAGCGTGTCTATTTTATAGCGCGCTACCAGATCCATTTCTCTGATTATTTTGTTCTGTACACTGTCAGATTCGGCCATGGTAATCAGGCGGTCAATATCCTCTTCATTGGCGAAATAGTCTATAAACTTCGTTTCGTTATTGTAGAGATTATTGCGATCTGCATAAAGGGGATTCTTGAGTACAAAAACAACTTCCGCTTCATATTTTTTAGGAATCAGCAGATATAAAATAACACCAATGGCAATGGTGAGCAGTGTAATTCCTGCGATCAGGCGCCTGCGGGCTTTTAATGTTTGGATAATACATAGTAAGTTGTTGGGGGGCAATGTGGTCATTGGATTGTTTTAGGGTAAATAACTTATTCGTTTTTTAATTAACGGGAAAAGGTAGCTTTTATTTTAGAATCTCAACAGAGATGCTATGGGCAAATGTAAATCTAATTCTATGCTCCATCCAAAAGGGAATATATCAGGTTGGTTTTGTATTAAATAAAAAAGTCCAAATCTAAGATTTGGACTTTTTGAGCGGAAGACGCGATTCGAACGCGCGACCCTCACCTTGGCAAGGTGATGCTCTACCAGCTGAGCTACTTCCGCTTGCGTTCCCGTTTGGGATTGCAAAGATAATATCGGTTTCGTGATTTGCAAATCCTTTTTAGAAAATGGGTTAAATTTTTTTTTAGTGAATGTTTTAAGCGAAAATCCCCGGCTGATAATAGCCGGGGATGAAATGGTTATAGCTGTTAGTGGTCTGTATTAGTTCATCAGGAAGCGAATCACATTTTCGCCGTCTGCTGTTTTTATGCGCAGCAGGTATACGCCCGCAGGGTACTTAGCCGGCAGCGTAATCTGCTGGTCGATCTTGCCGCTATTGATGACGGCGGTTTCGCTATAGATGACCTGTCCTACCAGGTTGCTGATTTGCAGCACGGCATTTTTACCCGAAAGCTCGGAAGCTGTAAGTATGAAATTGCCGGTATTGGGATTTGGGTACAGATTGAATATACCGCGGGTCGCATTTACCTGGCCAACACCCGAACTGACGTGGATGATCAGTTTGTTGCTGATTACAGAATCCGGGGCACAAGGCGCATTGGGATAAATGACGCAATAAACGGTATCATTATCCACAAGTGTATTTGTGGTAAAAGAAGCGGCGCTGTTACCAACGTTCATTCCGTTTTTCTTCCATTGGTAGGTCGCGTTGGCGCCGGCATTACCGGCAGTGGCGTTGAATGTAACGCTTTGGTTGCTGGAGATATTGGTACCTGGGTTCGCGGTGATGCTGATCGTCGGGTTGATAACCGTATTTACCGTGAGCGTGATATTGGTGCTTGTGTCTGCAGGTTTGGTTGCGCAGGCCGCATTTGTTGTTACAAAGCAATTCACGATTTCACCGTTTACCGGACTATTTTCTGTGTATACACTATTGTTACCCACAATCAGGTTATTTCTTCTCCAGGTATAAGTTGGTGTGGTGCCTGTACCGGTAGCTGCTGCCGTAAATATTACTGGTGTACCGGCACAAACTGTATTGCCTGGAGTGCTCGAAATAGTGATGGCAGGTGTCACCGCCGGATTTACATGAATCGTATCAGGCGCACTGTTTACGGTGGTGCTGGATGCGCAGCTGGCGTTACTGGTAAGCTGGCAAACAATGATGTCGCCATCTGTAAGGCCGTTGTCTGTATAAGTCGGATTGCTGCCCACTACATTACCACCTTTTGTCCAGGTATAAACAGGAGCCGTGCCGCCGTTGGTAGCGCTACCTGTGAAGGTAACAGGCGTGCCCGGGCAGATAGCGCCAGCCGGGTTTGAAGTAAATGAAACTGTTGGTGTAACAGCAGGAAGCAGGTTTACCGAAATAGTATTGCTGGTTTTTTGCGGCGGATTCGGGCAAGGCAATGTACTCGCAATGGTACAAGTAATCAGATCGCCTGTGGCAAGATTATTGAGCGACAGTGTATCCTGGAACACGCCGGTATGTGTAGCGATCGTATTCGTGCCTTTTTTCCAGGTGTAGGTAGTGCCGGTAGCGCCAGATCCCTGTGCGGTAAAGAGTACCACACTGTTGGCACATGCGCTTACCGGGCTTGTCAGATCGTTGGCAATGCTTGGGTGATCTGAAGTAATGCTTATAGAGACCGGTGTACTTTGTGTCATTGTAAAGTTTACAGCATTGCTCGTAGCTGTTGCAGGGCTTACACAGGCTGCGTTGCTGGTGATAATGCAAGTAACGTTGTGTGCACCGGCCGTAAACTGTGAATAAGAAAATGTAGGCACAGATGTAGTTCCGTAAGTGGTACTGCCTTCTTTCCACACGTAGCTAGGAGCGGTCCCTTCATTGGTAGTAGTGGCGTTGAATGTAATCGTAGCAGCCGGGCAATTGGTAGTAGCTGCATTCGGGCTGGTAATAGAGATGGTAGGCGTCACGTTAGGGCGCACGTATACTTGTTTTACCGGTGTAGAATCAATGGCGGTACCCGCAGCACAGCTGATGATACATTTGTAAAAAGTGGTACTGGTCAGATTGCCGGTAGTAAGGCTGTTGGCATTGATGCCCGTGTTACTCCAGCCGCCTGTTCCGGTAGCGGAAGATTGCCATTGGTAATTTACGCCTACCGCTGGTGCAGAACCGTTGAGCGAAAGCGACGTTCCCGTGCCCGCACAAACGGTATCATTGGCTGCATTAATGGTGCCGGGAGTAATTGTGGTACACTGAGGGCCAGAAGATGTTACCGTGCCGGAAATAATCAGATCATTGCCGGAGGTATTACCATTGCTGAAAAAGAAGCTTGCACCCGCCAACTGGTTGAAGCCACCATAAACGATGAAGCGCAGTCGGATGGAATCTGTAACGTTTTGCAAAGCTGTTACCGACGACAATGATTTTTGATAAACACGATCAACAAAGCCGGTGCCTAATGCGCCGATGTTCTGAAAATCGATCGTTTGATAGGGTGCAGTACCGACAGAATATTGAAGCACTGCTTTCCAGTTCGGACTGTTTGGATTTTTGAAGTATGTAGAAAAATCGGAAAGAGAAATAGCGTTGCCTGCATTTGGTTTCAATACCCAGTAAAAATAACGGCCTGCATTAATGGCAACGGTAGAATCATCTGTGTTGCCTGCCGCCAAACCAGTAGGATAGCTGCCATATGAACTGTCGGAATAGTAATTGGGACTACTGCCAACAACACTTGTCTGTGGTTTAAATGTAGTTGGATTGCCGCGCAGGATGTTAGAGCAGGTAATGCCGCCGGCAACCGTTGTTGCGGGCATTCCGGCTGTACCATAGCTACTACCGGAAAGTAATACACCCGAAAAATTCCATCCCGCGAGTGTTTGAGAAAAAGAGGAAGAGGAGCAGAGCAGGCCTGCAAATAGGGACAGCAGACTAAAGAGCTTTGTAATTTTCATTGGTTGTTGTTTAGATTTCCTAATGGTTTTGGATATAGAGAAAAGGCAAAATTATTTTTGATGTATTACTCGTATTTTTTATTTGCGTTACCAAATGAATAATTTCATGTTAATTGTGGGGCGAAATAATTCAGTTGCTGTTTTGTAAACATCTGCTGTTTACCTGATTAGCTGAAACCTGATGGTATTTGCACCATAGTTGCCGGATACACGAAGCAAATACACACCGTTGGTCATGTTTTCCGAAAGCGTAATGTTTGCGCTGACCGCATTGTTTGACGGGTGCAGCTCCTGTCGGTAAATCATCTGACCAATTGCATTCATGATTTCCAGTTTTGCTTCATTTCCATACACACTGCCTTCCACTGTAAAACTGCCCGTGCTGGGATTTGGGTATAACACTATATGGTTCGTTTCTTTCCCATTGAGCAAAACGCCAGTGGTGGAGAACGAGACGGGAATGGTGATCCACGGAGATTGGCTGCTGTTGCTGCAAACCGTCCTGAGATGGAAATACCAGTTGCCGTTTTTATTGTTTTCTCTGTGAAAGGTGTCAGAGATTACAATACCGGATGCATTTATGATGGTGCTTTGCTGATCGAACAGGTATTCATAACCAGTTGCCCCGTGTACAGGATCCCATACAAATTCGGTTCCGTTCGCCGAAAGATTCCACATCGTCAGTCCGTTTGGTGCGCGGCAGTTATTAATCGTAATCAGTAGCGGATTACTTAACGCAGAATCGGGAATAGCGCAAGCCGTGGTGCTGTGCAACATACAGCTGATCACATCACCGGCGTTCAGTTGGTTCGTCGTATAAACATTAGTGGTTGGTGCGCCAGCTATGTTTACGCCGTTTTTCTTCCACTGGTAAATGGCGCCTGCTCCCGCATTGGTGCCGGTTGCGGTAAACGTAACCGTTTGTCCCGGAGGAATACTGGTACCAGGTGTTGCTGCAATGCTAATCGTGGGTATCACCACTGGGTTTACAAATATCGTAAACACGGGTGTCGTATCTGTAGCGGTACCATTTACACAAGCGACGGCGCATTTATAGTAAGTAGTTGCAGTAATGGTGCCGGTGTTAAAAGTCGGCGCGTTTGTTCCTGTATTGTTCCAGGTGCTGCCATTGGCCGACGATTTCCATTGATAATTTACCCCGTTGACCGGTGCGTTGCCCATAAGGGAAAGTAGAGCGCTGCCGTTGCCGCAAATCTGGTTGCCCGTATTGCTGCCGATGGTGCCTGCGTTTATGGTGCCACAACCGACACCTACTGTGCCTTTGAAAAACATATCGCAGCCTGCGTTAAATGAGGCATTCGTATTGCTGTTGTAAATTGCCCACACGCCGGCACTCGCATTGGGTGCGGTAATTGGCAGGATGGTCGTAGCTGTCCCCGAATACACAGGCACCAATCGAAAATAGATCTTATGAGTATAGGCTACATTTTGCAATGCAGCGATTGTGCCGAGGTTCAAACTCAAATTGACCAGGTTGCCGATCACGCCTGTATTGGGCGGCAATACGTTTGTGTAGATATTAGTGAAATTAAGGCTGTCGATGCCGTACTGAAGTGTTACCTGTCTTGGCCCGTAGCTGGCTGCCGCATAGAAGTAGATCGTAAAAGAGTCGAGCGATAAGGTATAGCCGGTATCAGCTTTCAGTGTAAAATAGAGAAATGCATTGTTGGCAATTACATTTGCCATTGTGTTGGGAATGGGATCTGTAGCGGCGCCACAGAAACCGAAACCACCCCAGCCCGAAAACGAATTGCCGGTAGCGCTGCCTATGTTTGCGGTACGCCTCAGTCCCCCGGCTGTAACATTTGCGGCACTGGCTGTAGCAGCAAAATTCTGAGGTCCGAGGTTATTGAGCTGGGAGGCGTTTATGCTGGAAACATCCCAACCTGCTATCAATACATTTTGCGCATTGCCCTGTTTGGCAAGGAGGATCAGCAGCGTAAAAAACATTGGTAAAAAAGAACTGGCTATTTTTTTCATAAAGTGCGTTTCGGTTTTTTTCAGATAAAGGTTTCAGGAGTATATTCGATTCCTGTAAGTCAATACAGTAGAGGGTTACAAACATTTGCCCGTCCCGTAAATCAAATCAGGATGCAAAAGTACCGGGGATGTATTACGAAAAATTTAAGGCAATATTAATTTTTGTCCGGCGGGATATATCCGTTTAAAACTTAATAATTGGTTGATTATTTCGTTACAGGTGATTAATGTCTGCTTAACACCGGCATGGTAGGTTTGCAGTGTCTTATCACCAATAGTATTCCTGTCAGAAAACGCCAGGTATCCAGCCCAGAGTTGGCACTCCGAAGCCTGTTCTTATGAAAACAAGAACGCACACACAAAGCCGGTTGGAACCCATCGCTGAAAACTGAAAAGAACATTCTTGTCTGGTAGGGCACCACTGCAATCTATCTTTTTACAAAGACTACAATCCATCATGAGAAAAAGTTTATTAACAGCAGCCACAGCTGCAATGGTTGCGTTCGCTTCTGCAAGCCACGCCCAGTCAAATCCAGCGGGTACACTCCTGGTAAATGAAATTTCAAACGGTACAAACGGCAGCAAAGAATTCGTAGAATTGCTGGTAGGTAGTACAGATACTGCCCAGAGCACTACTCAGGTTGACGTTAGTCACTGGATCATCGACGACAACAACGGTATCTTCAGCAATGGCGTTACTGCTTCTGGTCTCGGTATTTCGAAAGGTCACTTCCGCCTGTCTAGTGATTCATTGTGGAAAAATCTGAATGCCGGTACACTCGTTGTTCTGTTTAACGGTAAAGATTATGACACAACTTTATTCGCTGCAAATTTCAACCAGGCTGTAGCAAACGCTGCTACTACTGGTTATTACGCCGATGCTAACGGTTCTATCTACGTAGCTGCCGGTTTGAGCAAATTGGTTGAAGCTAATTATGTATCTCCTGATTTCAGCACTGCTAACTATTGCGGCGCTACTTACGTTCAGGATTCTACATGGGATCCGATTGCACTGCGCAATGCTTGCGAAGGCGACGGTATCCAAACTCGTTGCCCTGGTTGTACTGATATTGCTGGTGAGCCAACTTTCTACCACGGTATCTCTTACGGTACAGCAATGGCTGCGGTTACAGGTACTTTCCTGAACGGTGCACATATCAACCTGCCTGATACCAGCAAATGCGGTACCGGTGGTGATATCTACCTGGATAACGCTGCTTCACTGGCAGATGCAGGTAACGGTGCTTTCTGGAAAATCGATACAGCTTCAGTAGCCACTCCGGGCGCTGCCAACACTTCAGCTAACCAGGATTTTATCAACAACATCGCTGGCCTGAGCATCGTACTTGGTCGTTGCGTAAACACACCAATCGTAGTTACACCTCCTGACACTACTTCTAAGACAGGTAAAGGTGTACTGATGGTAACAGAAGCTTCTAACGGTCCTGCAGGTACCTGCGAATACGTAGAAATGCTGGTTGCCAACGGTGGTGGCGAACGTCTGGATTCTGTAGACGTAAGCGGCTGGATCATCGATGACAACTCTGGTAATTTCAACGTTTCTGGTTGCGTGTCTGGCGTTGGTATCTCTAAAGGTCACTACCGTCTTGCTTTCGACGGTTTCTGGAACAAAATTCCAGTTGGTTCTATTATCGTAGTTTACAACGTAGGCGACAACTGTTATACACTGCCAACTACTTTCACTTTCGATGCACTGAACAACACTTACTACATCCCTGTAAGCAACACTGGTACTGCTTCTTCAGGTACTGCACACCTCGAGTACTACAACGGTCTGCCTGATGTAGGTAACTGCGTATACTGCTCTGGTGCTTCTACTTACACAACTGCTGCTAACTGGGGTAACTCAGTAGGTCTGAACAACAGCACAGACGCTATGCAAGTTCGTTGTCCTGGTTGTAACAGCATGTATGCCGGTGCGCCAACTTTCTATCATGGCATCGGTTACGGTCCTGCTACAGGTACTACCGCTTATGCTACAATCGCCCCAACAGCAAACAGCCTGGGTGGCGCAGTAGTTACCGGTTCTGGTACTGGTTCTAAATTTGAATTCGTAGGTGCTACAGTGGCTGATCTGGGTAACCCAACTTTCTGGACTAAATCTACAGCAGATGCTGCTGGTTCAGTTCCTCCTTCAGTAGGTTCAGTAGGCGCTACATTCAGAAACGCGGTTATTACACACGCACTGACATTCCCTACATGTGGTTCTGGTTCACTGGCACGCACTACACACAATGCAAGTGTAAATAATCTGGTTAACGAAGCTAAAGGTATCTTCGTTTATCCTAACCCAGCTACACAAACACTGTTCGTAGAATTCCCAGCTACTGAAAACAGTACTACAGTTAAGATCCTGGATCTGAGCGGTCGTACTGTTGCACAACAAGTTGCAAACGGCGTTACTAAAGTTGAATTCAACGTTAGCAACGTAGCTCCGGGTTTCTATGTTTACCAGGTAATCAGCAATAATACCATCTCTTCTGGTAAAGTGCTGATCAACAAATAATCTCTGGCTATAGTTTTTATATTCAGATAAAGAGAAGCGGTGGCCTTTCCAGGTCGCCGCATTTTTTTCTGCCACACATTTTTTCACCTGAAATCAAATCAATAAATCCATGGAAACACTATTACGCAAAAATGTTTACGAAGAGCTGAAGATGATTACCAACAATATGATTTATGTAAGCCAGTCAGAATGTAATATCACAGTGCATAACTGGGGTGGTATGAATATGCCCGAGGTTTACGAAAAGATTTCCGAGATGAGCGGTGCGCCGGTAAAGGATTTTGAACATTCCAGCATTGCTACGTTCTTTGAAAATGTGATCTATTTATCCGGGGAAGACAGCGAGCTGAAATCCCTTTCTACCAAAAAATTATTGACCTTTCAATACTACCTCGTGCGCACCTTTCGTAACGTACTCGTGATTCGCGCCGGTCGTCTTTGCGTACATATCTTTATCGTCGGGCAAGCGCCAGATGGCACCAGAGCCATGCTATACACCACCGCCATAGAGGCGTAACATCGTTGTGGCAACAGTAAAAACTACCGATACCCATAGCATTACAATACGGCATTAAGATATTCATAAATCAGTTTTACCTACGTCGGAGCCGAACCATAAAACAAAAAGAAAGACCAGCCGCAAGGCCGGTCTTTCTTTTTAAAATGACTATTTAACTCTTTAACCAATTAGCTGGTAGGTCCGTTATCTACAGTCGCTTCAATCACCGCCTGGATTGACGTAGGCACGTTCGACAAGAAATCATAACCGGTAGCCGACTCAATCGCATCGACGCTAGTGCGGTAATAATCCCAGGTATGTGCATTCACCGTGTTGATGTTTGGCATATCAACCGCAATGACACGGGTGCTGGTACTTACACGACTCGCGTCGCCCGTACCGATTGGTAATACCACGATAATTTTCCAGCAATGCGCAACAACATTAATTGCGCCACCGGCGATAGTATTGGTGGTGCCTCCGTTACTGCCCGTGCCACCCTGGCCGTAACCGCCGGAGATGATGTACATTTCATAGCCGGCAGCAGTCAGCGAACGGCAGTAATCTTCCAGGTTTTCCCATGGTTGCTGATTCAGCATAGGTGCCTGCGGCATAATGTTCGTCATCAGGAAAGTGGCGGCGTTGTCGCTTGAGCTACCGTTCCTGTCTGCAGAAGGGCACATATGACCTCTGTCAAATCCGGTGTTGGTATAGTTTGAGGTAGTCGCTTTGAAGAATGTAGCAGGTAAACTTGCGTCCGAAGAGAAGCAATCACAGCGTGTAGCGCTGCCCAGCCATGCGCTGCTCAGGTGCCAGCTTACCCAGTTAGCTTCGCCTTTAGAGTTGTTGTAAGAAAGTGTGTATTGTGTTTTTACCATCAGGTAATTGTTCGGGTTTGAAGTGCTGGTAGTAGCGCCGCTTGGGTTGCCCATACCCATATTATCGTCGCGCGTCGCAGTACCACCGGTACCGCCACCGGTACCACCGCCAGTGCTGTCGTTGCTGGTGATGTCAAAATCGTCGATATTGATACGATTGCTGCCACCGCTCAGTTTGCGTACCTCGAAGCGGACATTGCCGGCAACCGTAATGGGGAAGGTTGCAGTCGTGAACGTGCTGGTGGCTGTCAATGTGCTGCCAGTCTGTGCCCAGTTACTGCCGCCGTCTGTCGAGTAAAACAGCCCGAATGTACTGCTGCCGTCGCCGGTATAAACACCGTATTTCAATGTTACTTGCGTAACGCCGCTGGTGACGTCAAACAGCATCGTGAGTTTACCGGTATTACGCATACGCACTGATTTGCTCCCGTTTTTCAGGTCAGCGGCTAAACTGCCGATGAGGGCGTCGTCCATGTTCCAGCTGCCCGATGGCAGGGTTACACTTCCCGCTGCATAAGCTGTTTTTGTGCCCGATTCAAATGTTTCCGGAAGGCCGGTGTAGACAACCCTTGTGGTGCTGTGAAGTACATGACTTGTGGTTGTTTTTACTTGCGGTGTGTTTTGCTCGTCATTTTTTTTACAGCCGGCAAAAATGCTACTGAGCGCAATGGCGCAGAAAAGTAAAGCTTGTTTTTTCATTGGGTGAAATTGATTTCCGCTATGATAGCTAACAGAGATTACCCAATAGTTAAAAAATTAATACTTCATGATAAGTTAATCTGCGAACGCGAAAGACAATGGCAATTACACGTTACTGACTTCACGAAAAAATAAACATTACGAAACATTGCGGTTAAAATACGGGGATACTTTTGCTGTCTTTTACGCGACATCACCAAAAAGAGGCAATAATGCGCAAGCAGATCTTTATCACTTTAATGGCCCTTATTATTACATTCGCCGCTCAGGCGCAGCTTGTCATCAACGAGTTTTCGCAGGGAACCGGCGGCGCCAAAGAATACGTAGAATTGGTAGTTGTGGGCACGCGTCATTGTAACGACACAACTGCCGATCTGCGCGGTTGGGTCATTGATGATAACAACGGCTGGTACGGGGCAGGTGCCGGGCAAGGCATTGCCACGGGTTGTATGCGACTTGCCAATGTGTCCAACTGGGCCAATGTTCCCTACGGTTCTATTATTCTTATCTATAACGGCGGCGATAAAAACACGAGTATAACACAGCCAGATGACCCTGCAGACAACGATCACGACCATGTTTATATCCTGCCGTCTTCTTCGCAAATGATCGAGAAAAACGGAACTTCACCCACATCTCCTTCTTCTTCCACTTATGTATATCCCGCCACAGGATTCAGTGCCGGCGGCAATTGGGATTACATCGGTTTACGCAACGACGGTGACGCTATATTGGTGGCTGCGGCAACAAATCTCACGCAGGCTTATCATTCCATTTCTTACGGCGACGTGCAATCTGGCACGCCAACGATACATATGGCGCAAGCGGGAGCCAATAAAGTCTACTATCTCAACGATGCCCAATACGCTAATACCACTAGTTGGGTCACCGGTAATGCACCCGGCAATGAATCTCCCGGTATAGCGAACAGTGCTGCAAATGCACTTTGGATCAGCAGTATGCGGAATCCCGTAGTTGGCGGTGGCGGCGATACTAATTTGTATCACTGTATGCTCACTGGTCAGTCTTATACATTTAACGGTCAGGTGTTGACGGCTGCCGGCATTTATCATGATACCATCGGAAATGGCACGGGTTGTGATAGCTTGGTACATTTGCATTTACAGGTAATGAATCCGCTAACCATCCGGGATACGATCCGCGGCTGCAACCAGGTTCATTATAACGGGCAAGTCTACACGGCATCAGCCCTGCTGGCAGATACGATACACAGTGCTTTGGGCTGTGACAGTGTTTATCATTTTGTTCAGATATTATTGCATCCAATTTCGCCGGCGATGGCTTTCGATACGGTTTCAGGCTGCCAGGCTTATGTGTATAAAGGGGCAGTCTACAATAGCAGTCAGACCGTTATAGATACTTTACAGTCTGCTTACGGCTGTGACAGTGTGTATCGCACCATTTACATCAATGTACTGGAGCGTCCGGTGGTAAAGACTTCGGGCGATAAAGATATTTGCGCCGGTGATTCGGTTCTGCTTTCGGCCACCAGTTCATCGCCGGTGGTTTGGGTAGGTGTTGCCAATTCATCTGATGTTTATGTAAAGCCATCCGGTAATACAATCTACATCGCTGCTGCTGCCAATGCACTTGGCTGTACGGACACTGCCTATGTAAAAATTGCTGTGCATAATTTCCTGCTTGATCTCACACTCGATGCGCCTTCCTATCTTGAAGAAGGTATGAGTTTTATACTTAAAACAACTGCTTTTGAAGCCTACACGGTACAGAAATGGCTACCGGCAAATGAATTCGGCGGGAGCACTGCACCTGAGCAAACACTGACCGCTACGCAGAGCCAATGGTATGCGGTAGTCGCTGCAAATTCGATTGGCTGCGTCGATTCGCAAGCTTTATTTGTAAAAGTAAACCCGAAGTATCCGGATATTTTTATGCCGTCTGTATTTTCTCCGAACGGCGATAGTAGGAATGATTTTTTTCGTCCGGTATTTGCCGGTCCTTATGTGATTGCTGAATTCTCTGTATTCAACCGATGGGGACAAATGATCTACCATGTCTCAGGTAACAATGCGCTTAAAGACGGTTGGGACGGCACCTACGGCCAAAAGAATTGTGAGATGGACACTTATTTCTACAGCCTCACCGCATCCAGCCCATCCGGGAAAGCTATTCATTTGAAAGGTGATGTGACGCTTGTGAGGTGACCGGTCTGTATGATCAGATGTTAGCTGTTAACGTGTGAAGACATCAGATGTTTATAACGAACAGGCTTCCCCGACGGGAAGCCTGTTCGTTATAAATGATTCCTAATGTCAGGGTCCAACTGACAATGTCTAGTACCGTGTGCGTTGCGCTGCTTCGGCCTGCTCCTTCAGGTTTTCCCGAAGCACAGCCTTCTTCTTTTTATAAGCAGTAAACTGGTCCTGTGTGAATATTTTCTGTAATTCAGCCTCCTTCGCATGATCGTTTGCTTTTGCCTGATGCATTTTATCGGAATGGGAACCTGCGGAATATGTAAGGTCATCCTGCATCTGCGCATATCTTCTGTTGATTTCTGTTACAGGCCCGATCTGGTCTTGCGTCAGGTGCAATGTTTCTTTCATCCATTCGGTGATTTTAGCGGCGCGCTCCTCGGCAGTGCCTACCCGGTGTATTTCCTGAGCATTTGCTGTGGTAAGCAATGATAGCACGATCATCAGTGTGCTGAGTAAAAATCTGGACATGCTGTTTTGTTTTGACGGGTGAATAATTATTGCAGTTATAAAATCTTTGATTTAAATTACGAATAATTATAATAAATGGATCATTCTAATCGTCAGCCCGGCATTCGGTATGGTATTGTAGCGATGGGGATCATGCTTTTAATGTTTTGTTCAACAGCGGTATGGGCGCAGGAAGACACCGCTGCAGAATCATCTGATGAATGGGAGCTAAACGGCCTGCTGTTGTATTATCTTGCCAAGGATTATGCACTGCCCATGGGCGTTTTCAGCGCCGCTAAAGGACATCTGTTTTTGCAGGAACGTTATAACTATGAAGACGTCCATACACTCTCGCAATTTGGAGGGTATCGTTTTTCCGGCGGTAAAAAGCTTGAATATTCGATCATTCCTCAAGTCGGTTTCCTCGTTGGCCGCACTGATGGTATTGCTTCCGACAACAATATCGATCTCGCCTATGGAAGCTTTGGATTGAGCAGCGAAGTTGAATTTCTGTATAATGTAAATTTTCCGAAACTCAGTTATATCTATACCTGGACCGAACTTACGTATGCGCCTACAGATTGGCTCTACATGGGGCTAACAGCGCAACGTAGCCGTATTTATCTTACTGGCCTCGATCTGCAAAGAGGAGTGGTCGTTGGGGGAAGTCTCGGTAATTTTACGCTCATTGGTTATCTCTTCAATTTTCTCAGCGCCAGCCATGATATTTTTGGCATTCTTGGCATGAATTATTCCTTTTGAATCGCTGGTTTTCGGAGTTGTCCTAGGTGGAAGGTGAAGGGTGTGCTATAAGAGCCACAACTACGAGGTCATTGCGAAGAATGTCGGAATCTGATTTCGCGACGGGCAAAAGGCTTGCTCATTATTATTTGGGAGGACTAAAAACTGAAGGTTGGGGATTTGTGCGAAATCAGATTGTCACGTCGTCGTGCCTCCTCATCGTGATGACCCGCGGGAGTGCGGCCCATAGCACGATTGAGATGATACGTTATACAACAACAGGGTCATTCCGAGGGACGTCGGAATCTGATCTCGCAGTGAGCAACAGGTTTGCTCATTATTATTTAGGAGGACTAAAAACTGAAGGTTGGGGATTTGCGCGAAATCAGAACACCACGTCGTCGTGCCTCCTCCTCACGATGACCCGAAGGGGGTATTACTCCTGTTGGATGATACAGAAACAGGGTCATTCCGAGGAACGTCGGAATCTGATTTCGCGGCGGGCAACAGGCTTGCTCATTATTATTGGGGAGTATGAAAAACTGGAGGGTTGGGATTTGCGCGAAATCAGATCGTCACGTCGTCGTGCCTCCTCCTCACGATGACCCGCGGGAGTGCGGCCCATAGCACGATTGAGATGATACGTTGTACAACAACAGGGTCATTCCGAGGAACGTCGGCATCTGATTTCGCAGTGAGCAACAGGCTTGCTCATTATTATTTGGGAGGACTAAAAACTGAAGGTTGGGGATTTGTGCGAAATCAGATTGTCACGTCGTCGTGCCTCCTCCTCACGATGACCCGCGGGAGTGCGGCCCATAGCACGATTGAGATGATACGTTGTACAACAACAGGGTCATTCCGAGGAACGTCGGCATCTGATTTCGCAGTGAGCAACAGGCTTGCTCATTATTATTTGGGAGGACTAAAAACTGACGGTTGGGGATTTGCGCGAAATCAGATCGTCACTTCGTCGTGCCTCCTCCTCATGATGACCCGCGGGAGTGCGGCCCATAGCACGATTGAGATGATACGTTGTACAACAACAGGGTCACTCCGAGGAACGTCGGAATCTGATTTCGCAGTGAGCAACAGGTTTGCTCATTATTATTGGGAGTATGAAAAACTGAAAGATTTGGGATTTGCGCGAAATCAGAACACCACGTCGTCGTGCCTCCTCCTCATGATGACCCGCGGGAGTGCGGCCCATAGCACGATTGAGATGATACGTTATACAACAACAGGGTCATTCCGGGGAACATCGGAATCTGATTTCGCGACGGACAACAGACTTGCTCATTATTATTTGGGAGGACTAAACGGAAAGGTTGGGGATTTGCGCGAAATCAGATCGTCAAGTCGTCGTGCCTCCTCCTCACGATGACCCACTGGAGTGCGGCCCATACGATTGAGATGATACGTTGTACAACAACAGGGTCATTCCGAGGAGCGTCGGAATCTGATTTCGCGTTGAGCAACAGGCTTGCTCATTATTATTTTGGAGGACTAAAAGCTGAAGGTTGGGATTTGTGCGAAATCAGAACACCACGTCGTCGTGCCTCCTCCTCACGATGACCCGCGGGAGTGGGGCCCATAGCACGATTGAGATGATACGTTGTACAACAACAGGGCGATTTTATAACGTGTTTCTCCCGCTTTTTCCTGGAAAATCCCCCTTTTAAAAAAAATATTTTCCCCAAAATATACTGAATAAGTACAGGCGGACGTTCCGTTGTTTTTGCGGTGCTGGACCCCGTAAAACCACTGCTGGTGCTGTTTCCGGCGAGACGAATAAAATGGCGGTTCTTCTTTCCTTTTCTCGCTGAACGCCGCAATAATCAAGCGTTCTTATTTAAAAAGAAAATTTAATATAAAAAACATTTTGTTTATAAAACTATTATATATTTTTATCATGTAAAACGGCATTTCAATGCCGCAAGTTGTGGAGAGTTATATCATCTTTTAATGTACCGAACGTTTAATCGACAATTAAACCACCTTTAATTGCATGAGGTTTTATTGCAACTGAAAGCTAACTCGATCACCCATTTTAATACATGTGCGATGATTCGTACTGCTCTTGAATTTATTCAAAAAGAACTGGACGCTTATATTACGGACAGGGAACAAGACCCCTCAAGTTATGCGGCAGGAACTGTTGTAGACTTGAAGTCGATTATAAAACCGGACGGTACTATTAATGTAACCGAAACCTCACACGTAACCATTATGCTTGTGGGCATAGAAGAAGAACGTCGTGAAGGAAAACGGCCATATTACACACCAACCGATGACAAACAATTCAAGCGGCTCAACCCTCCGGTGGAGCTCGATCTGTCTATATTGTTTGTTGGCCACAACTCAGATTATCCGACTTGTCTGCGCGATATTTCCGACGTAATCGCCTTTTTCCAGTCTAACTCCGTTTTTGACGCACAGAAATATCCCGGACTTAACAGCACTGTTGCAGATCCTGTAAATAAGCCGTGGCAAATGATTGAACGCCTGAGCTGTCGTTTATGCAGCCTCTCTTTCGAACAACAGAATAACTTATGGGCTTTGCTCGGCAGCAAATATATGCCCAGTGTGGTTTATAAGATCAATATGCTGACCGTGTTCGATACCAGAGGCGGAGATAAAACACCTTCCATTAACGAAATTAATTACACAGAAAATTAATTAGACCACACACCAACCCCCGGTTACCATGAGCGTTTTACAAGTTAAATACGCAGAGTTGTTGTCTCTGTCGGTTACGCAACTGTTTTACCAAAACAAAGTGTGCAAAAAATATCAGGCCCAGCCGATACTGGATTTTCAACTGATGCCCACGCAGGAAACGATGATTTTGCTGCGCCGGCTGGACTGGGTGTACAAGCCAACCGACACCGCCGGCGGATTTGTAGTAATGGCGCGGGTTTCAGGTGATAATGGCAGCGGCAACGAGCTGCTTCGTTTCATTCCGAAGAAAGGGGAAAAGCTCACATTTGTTATGACATTGAAGAATTATGATGTGATCAATTTCAATGATCTGCCCATACAACAATCATCAGATGAATTGTATTATTTCACTAACCAGGTCAGTGATAATGCCGCATCGCGAACCAGTCTGCATATTACACATGATGCCACAGGGGTGAACAGCAACGATCTGGTGAAGTTTTCCGCCAGTGCTTACAGTTTTCACAATGCATCGCCGATAAGCGCCGGAGCGGCTGTCGTAAAACATGTTTTGACCGGAACTACTGTGGCTGCAAAATCGCTGGCCAATCAAAACGGACAGGCCGACGTAGCCTTTGATCTGTCTTTATTACCATCGGGAAAATGCCAGTTGCTCATCAGTAATGCGGTGGCCGATGAATTTTATTATCTCGGTAATTCTTTCATTCAGCCTGTCTTCGGTGTTATTGAAATAAGCCTTTCGGACGCGCTGGATGCGAATTACAGGGCGATAGAACCGGATGGCTCTATTACACCCGATCGGCCCCAATACAATATTTTGTTCACCAATCGCAAGACATTCTGGCGCTACAATATTTTGTTACAGCCCAACAGTCCGCTGGTGCAGGAGATGAACAAATTGAGCCCTGCAGACAAAAATGATTTTCTCAGCAAACTCAATGTCGTTACCAATGATACTAATATCAGTTTCGTGCCGGTGTCGGTCAACGATAAGCAATTGGTATTTGTCTCTGCACAGGCGTTGCCATTGCAGGAAGCTTACCTGTCGGGCACATCGTCTACACAGGCAACCCTGACGATGACCCTGAAAAAATACATTGGCAACAATGCTAAAGAAGCCAATGTGAAAACCAATCTATCCTTCCCGTCTACGGGAACGATCGATGCTACAAATCTTCCCAACATCTATTCAAATATTTTTCTAACAATCTAAACACACAAGCAATATGGCAAACTACCGATCACCAGGTGTCTATGTAGAAGAAATTTCTCTTTTGCCACCTTCCATTGCAGAAGTGGAATCTGCAGTGCCTGCATTCGTAGGGTACACCGAGAAAGCAATGAAACTGATTGCAGATGATCTGCACAACGTGCCCACGCCGATTTCCAGTCTGGCCGATTACATTACGTATTTCGGCGGCCCGGATACGGAAGATGTGAGCAACATCACCGTTAATGTCAATGAGCTGAAAACGGGTAGTGTGACTACTGGCTTCAATGTGACAGTAACGCCGGCTGTGGGAAGCCTGAGCAAGCATATCCTGTATCATGCGATTGTCAACTTCTTCGCAAATGGCGGTGGTAGTTGTTATATCGTATCTGTAGGAAAGTATGCTTCAGGTCCGATACAAAGCGATCTTGAAACCGGGATCGATCTCGTGGCTAATGAAGATGCGCCAACGATGATTGTGGTGCCGGAAGCGATACATCTGAACAGCGGTGCGGCTTTCACGGCAATCAATCAGCGCATGATCAACCAGGCGGCTACCCTGAAAGACCGCTTTGCAATCATGGATACTTACACATCGCAGACGCCTAAAATGCCAGGCACTATTGCTGCGGACGTAGCTACTGCTATCGACGGTATTCCGTCCGATGAAGAAATCAGACGTTTCGGTGCCGTGTATTATCCATACCTGGAAACGACTTACAATTATAATTTCGATTTTGATACCATTGTGTTGACCAGCCATAAAGTAAATGGCGGCACCCCGGCTTCGGGTGATTTGTCGGGCAGTGCACTTTCTGTGGTAAAAACAAGCGCATCTGCGATGTACAATGCGATTGCCGCAGAGTATGCGAAATATCATATCATCCTTCCTCCTTCGGCTGCTATGGCTGGCGTGTACACCCGTGTAGACGATTCTCGCGGTGTATGGAAAGCGCCCGCAAACGTGAGCATAATGGGAGTGGTAAAACCGGTGATCTCTATTGCAAGAGCAGAACAGGATCTGCTCAACATTAATACTGATACCGGGAAATCTGTGAACGCGATTCTTAATATGCCGGGCTATGGCACCGTGGTAATGGGCGCGCGCACGCTTGACGGCAACAACAATGAATGGAAGTATATCAATGTACGCCGCTTCTTCAGCGTGGTAGAAGAATCAATCAAAAAGTCTACCAACTGGGTTGTTTTTGAACCAAATACCGCACAGACCTGGGTAAAAGTGCAGGCCATGATCGAAAACTATCTGTTCCTGAAATGGAGAGATGGCGCATTGGCCGGCGCCAAACCGGAGCAGGCTTATTTCGTGAACGTAGGCCTCGGTACGACTATGAATTCGGTTGATATCCTGGAAGGCCGTATGATTGTTCAGATCGGTATGGCGGTAGCAAGACCTGCTGAATTTATCATCCTGCAATTCGAACAAATGATGCAGACTTCTTAAAAAATATTTTAAACACCATTCCTAACACAACAAACAGTATATAAAATGGCAAATTATCCTTTACCGGTCTTTCACTTCAGCGTGTCATGGGGCGGAGACAATATCGGTTTTTCTGAAGTAAGCGGGCTTTCGCAGGAGATTCAGGCGATCGAGTACAGAGACGGGCTGATGACGGCGACCACACTGCCGCTGAAAAGACCCGGACTAAAAAAAGCAGGCAATATATCGCTCAAACGAGGGCTGGTGACCGCCAACAACGATCTGTACAACTGGCTCAATAATAATGGTCAGCCAAACGTAGAACGTCGCGATCTGACCATCAGCCTGCTCAATGACGAAGGCAATCCTGTATTTGTATGGAGCATTTCGCAGGCATGGCCGGTAAAATGTGAAGGCCCGAGCCTGAAAGCAACTGGCAACGATATCGCTATCGAATCAGTAGAACTGGTTCACGAAGGAATCACTCTAAAAACTGCATAAGTTATGCCCGCATATTATCCACCGGTCGGTTTTCACTTTAAAGTAGAATTTATAGGCGTTGACGGCATGGATTCAGACACAGAGCAGCGCTTCCAGGAAGTGAGCGGTCTTTCGTTTGAAATAGAAACGGAAGAGCTGCGCGAGGGCGGTGAAAACCGGTTTGTGTATAAACTTCCGAAGCGTGCCAAGTATCCAAACCTGGTGCTGAAACGCGGTTTGCTGAAAGGTACGGCACTGCTTGAGTGGTTTAAAGATGCCATGAGCACTTACTTCACGGTGGTGATCTACAGCTTTAAACCTGCCGATATGGTCATCACCTTACTCGACGAAACAGATCAGCCGGTGGCTGTGTGGAATGTAGTGCAGGCCTATCCGCTCAAATGGGCTACAACCGACTTTAAATCGACTGATAATTCGATTGTGGTAGAAACATTAGAAATGGCTTATCAATATTTTGAACGAATCATGTAACACTATGCCTGTACAGATCAACGAAGTCGTTATCAGAGCTGTGGTCAATCAGTCTCCGGCAGCTGCCGGAGGCGCAAACGATCCGGCGCCCGCACCGCCACCTGTGGCCAATGTGGACGATAATGAGCTGGCCGAAAAATTATTTGCAATCATCCGTGAAAAGAAAGAACGATAATGGATACGCAAAGCGCGGTAAAACTGCCTTTTAATCTTAAGATCATCCCGATGAACAAGGATGGTATCCCGATGGGACTGCCTTTTCTCGCGATGTTCAACCCGGAGAATATAACCATTAGAGAACAGCTGGTATGGCATGAAAACAATCCGCCCGGCGCAGAAGGCAGCGATCCGACTTATACCAAAACGCAGCCGCGGACTTTTACGCTGGAGTTTACGATAGACGGGACGGGAGTCAATACCAACGGTGTGAAAATCCCGGTAACGGCACAGGTATTGCTGTTTCGCTCGGCTACCACGCATATAGCAGGCGTACTGCACCGGCCGCCCTACTTATTGGTACAATATGGTTTGTTTATCAGCACCTGTGTTATCAATTCATCGAGCGTTACCTATACGATGTTCGATATGTTTGGATTGCCGATACGGGCCAAAATCTCTGCAACCTTTACAGAACGTACGATAAGCGGTTTGAGTAATGTGCTCAACATGCTTTCTTCGCCTGATCTCACACATAAGATTACGGTGAAAGAGGGGGATCTGCTGCCTTATCTCACGTACCAGACCTACAACAATCAGAACTATTATCTGCAGGTAGCGAAAGTTAATAAGCTTAAAAATTTCAGAAAACTGCAGGCCGGATCTACACTGGTATTTCCACCCATCAGCAGTAAATAGAACGGACATTCAAAAGCAACGTATTTTATGTTAGACAGTTTACCTCCCGGAACGGCGCCAGCTACAGATGTGGTTAGTGCCAAAGTGTTCATCAACGAAACCGAGTTGAGTGGTGAAGTAGCCGTGGCCGAAATCACGGTCAGCAAGCAGTTCAATAAGATCGCTTCCGCTCAGGTTGTGTTTATGGACGGCGCTGCTTCCGATCGTGACTTTCCGTTGAGTGCCGATGATACGTACAAGCCTGGTAATACGATTCGCATACAGTTGGGGTATCATGGGGATCTAACCACCGTTTTTGAAGGCGTGATCGTAAAACATGCGATCAAAATAAAACCTAATGGCGCATCCCGGCTTATTATCGATGCCAAAGACAAGGCCATTGCATTAACCGGGGCACGTAAAAGCGCCTACTTTATCGACAAGACAGACAGCGATGTGATCACCCAACTGGCAGGTTCTTTAACTCCGGATATTGAAAGCACTTCTATGTCGCACAAACAACTGATACAATACGATGCTACCGATTGGGATTTCCTGGTAACACGCGCCGAAGCCAATAGTATGCTGGTTTTGACCGATGACGGAAAACTGGTGGTAAAGAAACCCGACACTTCTGCTACCGCCGTTTTGGTAGCCACTTACGGTGACAATATCTGGGATTTCGATGCCGAAATGGATGCCCGTCGCCAGGTGGTTTCTGTAATGAGTACTTCCTGGGATTATACGCAGCAGCAGATCGAGCAGTCGGATAAAGGCAGCGCCAATTTTACGGAAACGGGAAATATTTCGTCAGATGATTTGGCTACTGTTTTAAATGCGGAGGTCAACCTGATTCATCCGGGTCATCTTACGCAGGAGCAATTGCAAAGTTGGTCGGATGCTTATGCGATGCGCAATCATTTATCGAAAGCGGTGGGCCGGATGCGGGTAAACGGCAATTCGGATGTAAAACCGGGTACGGTAGTGACTTTGGCTGGCGTAGGCGATCGGTTTAACGGGGATGTATTCGTAACCGGTGTCCTTCATCATTACGATGGTAGCTGGTTTTCCAATATTCAGTTCGGATGGAATGAGGAATTGTTTGTGAAGAAAGAAGATGTGATGAATAAGCCCGCAAGCGGGCTACTGCCTGGTATTAGTGGTTTGCAGATCGGTATTGTTGCAGATCTTGACGATCCTGAAGGGCAATACAGGGTAAAGCTGACGGTTCCGATTATCACTTCCGGCAACGATGGCTTCTGGGCCCGGGTCGCAACGCTTGATGCGGGCGCCAGCCGTGGGGTGTATTTCCGTCCCCAGGTAGGTGATGAAGTGATTGTTGGTTTTTTAAACGATGATCCAAACGAGCCTGTTATACTCGGCTACCTGCATAGCAAGGATAATAAAACATCGCCTTTGCCTGAACAGGATGGCCAACTGCAATACGGTTTTGTCACCAAAGAAGGACTGAAACTTGTTTTTGACGATAGCAACAAACGGCTCACCATGAAAGTGCCAACCGGTTCCGGTGAAAAATCACTGATCATCAACAATGATTCCGGCGCATTTGAAATGAAAGATGAAAATCAAAACACTATTACGATGGATGCGAGCGGCATTACGATTCAATCGGGTGCCGGCAATGTCACCATCAAAGGAGTGACGGTTATGATCAATTAATAAACCAAACAACCGTTTTGTAATACAAAGCGGCATTGTTTAAAACGAATAATATGCCTCCAGCAGCAAGAGTCGGTGACAATCACATTTGTCCGATGGCCAATCCAAACGGCAGTCCACATACGGGTGGGCCATTGATGCCGCCCGGTTCGCCAACCGTCATGATCGGCGGACAACCGGCAGCCGTCGTAGGTGGGATGTGTACCTGTGCCGGTCCACCCGACAGTATTATCAAAGGCTCGGCAACCGTATTGATCGGTGGTCAGCCAGCGGCCCGGCAGGGTGATAGTACCGCGCATGGCGGCAGCATTGTAGCCGGATGTCCTACCGTGATTATCGGCGGATAACGGGGATAAAAAATCTAAAAAACTGAGATAATGGATAACCAAACAGATAAATCGTTTTTAGGGACCGGATGGAGTTTTCCACCAACGTTCCGCAGAGAATGGTATGGTGTGGAAATGCTTTCGGAAGAAGCCGATGTGCACAGCAGTATCGGTATTATTCTTGCCACCATGACGGGGGAACGTGTGATGCTGCCGACATTTGGCTGCAATCTTCGCCCTTATGTTTTCGAGCCGATGAATGTGCCGAACATCGCGATGATAGAGAAAATAGTGAAAGAAGCGCTGGTATTGCATGAGCCGCGGATAATCGTGGAAAGCATTGTTTCCACGCCGGATCAGAACAATGGTGTATTGTCGATAGCTATTCAATATTCTATTATCACGACCAACACACGTTACAACTATGTGTTCCCATTCTATATGAATGAGGCTACCAATATCGATCATTGATTATACCGCTCCATGTGACAAGTAACCATTTTTACCAATCACCAAATCACCGAAAAGATATTTACAATGAGTAACTGCCATTGCCACGATGAAGTAAAACGGGATGGGTCGGCGCAGATCAACCGGTATCTGAAAGCCCTGGACCCGGCTTACGCGCCTGTTGACGGACGCAGTCTCGAAGACTTGCTGGTGTTTGCCAAAAGATATGCGGCGCAGATCCGCTTTTATGATATCCCTGAAAGTAATGTAGAACCGGGCACGGATCCTAAGAAGATCAGCTGGCGCGAATTTTTCCGCAGAGACATGGCGGTGATTGCTGCATCTATAGCGGTGACCGACCTGGATCAGATCAGGAAAGATTATGATGAGATACGCGCCCGGCTTGATCTTGATCCTACCAACGATGCTTACGGCGATCTTTTTGATCCGATACTCGGCATCCTGAAAAGAACGGATCGCTGGTATTCGATTGCCATTCCCGAAAACCCGCTACATGCAGATCTCGAACTTGCGATTCAATCCAATCTCAAGGGCTTGGTCGGGAAGATTATTGCTTTTGAAGAGGGGTTTACTGCTGTGGATGTAAAACATCCGCTGAAGCTGGATTTTACCGATATAGAAAACCCCGACCTCTGGGGCGTGAACGATAAAATAGATGCCGACGACTCTATTTATGTGGGTGCAGATGCGGCCGATAAAATCAAAAATGCGGCTCTGTATATCGACGATATTTTCAATGGCTTTTTCGGATTCATCAGCAAAATGGTGGATAATGCCGAAGGTTATTTGCAATATGCATTGACACAGTATCCGGCGCATCAGCCACATATGGCATTGTTCATTACCTTCCTGCAATTGTACCGGCTCGCGCAGGATCAGATGAACACTATTACGGAAGGCATTCTTAATTTTTATTACAGAGATGTGTTGCACCTTGCCGAAAAGCCCTCGATACCCGATAAAGTATATGTGGTGCTGGAGCTGGCAAAAGATGTGGCCGCTTATGACCTGGCAGCCGGTACAGAATTTAAAGCAGGGAAAGATGCTGCGGGGAAAGATATGTTCTACAAAACAGCTGATGATTTTGTGGCGAACCAGGCGAAGGTAAAAGAGCTCAAAACGATTTTCATCGAAAAAGCAAATACTGTGCTGGACAACGGCGTGAGCGTCGCTACCATACAATCTGTTTTTGCCCGCCCGGTCGCTAATTCCCTGGATGGTTTTGGTGAAAAGATCACCGACCCGAGTGGTAAATGGATGACTTTTGGCAAGGGTAGTACTACTATAAAAAATAAACACAACCCCTGTGAAGTTTTGCAGGCCTCGGGCGAGGAGAAATTTAGAAAAGATCAGGCCCAGCTTGGTTTTGCTATTGCTTCGCCGCAGTTAATGATGCAAGGCGGCAAACGTTTGCTGCGCATTTTTATAAGAGGATTAAGTGCCATGCTTAACACAGTAAAGGGCGGCGCCGATCCGTTTGAAATTCTTTTGTCCGGCGAAAAAAGCTGGGTAAAAATAACGCAGGTAATGAAGGACGCTGAATTTACAGCTGTTTCAGATAGCCTGAATACTGGTATTTTCAGTGCAGAGACCTCGGGTATTGGCACTTCTTATTATATCGACGGAAACTCATTGATGATCTATCTGCCGGTTGCCGAGCAAGCGATCGTATCGTATGATCCTAAGGTGCATACCGGCCGGGTATTTGATACAAATCAGCCAATGCTTCAGGTTTTGCTCAATAAAAATTTGCAACTGTACGAACGTGTGTTCAGCCTGATTAATAGCAACAATATGGCCATCGATGTAAAAGTCGGTTCTATTAGTCAGGGCGATAATTTCAATTATTTTTTCGATGGACTGAAAACATTAATCGTACAAAATGACGATGGTGCTGTTCCGCCAAATAAACCATTCGATCCTTTTACGGCCTATCCATCACAAGGAAAATCGCTTTATATCGGCAGCCAGGAAATATTTAATAAACCGGTTGGAGCACTATCCGTCGATATCCGCAACACTTCAGATATCGCCATGCAGGCGGTACAAATGAACATGGCTTCTGAGTTAAATATGCAGGCATCTGTTTCGTATGATTATAATGTTTCGCTGTTGCAGGGTAGGGAATGGCAGCCATTAAGTACTGCCTGGGGCGATGTTCGCTTTGACCGCGCACAATTAACGGCCGATATTTTATATAAAGCCCAATATGATTCTAATGGAAAAATAACAGGTGGTCAGAAATTCGAGATCGGAGAACGGCGGCCGCTTCGCATTATAACCGCGCTGACACCACAAACAGATAAAGGTTTTTTACGTTTAGACAACCTGCGCCCGGTTTACTATGGCGATAACTCAAGCTTTTTGCAGGCATCGCAAAACATGGCGTCCGAACTGCAGGTCAAAGAAATATCAGTCAGCTATCTGTCGAGATTAACACAGTTGGAGTCGGGTGTGGATCAGTTCTTTCATGTGTACCCGTTCGGTGTGGCAGAAACTTACCTGGATAAGGTGCAGCGCGATGAAAAGCGTTTACTGCAAGTGCTTTCGCCAACGCAGCAGCAGGTCCGCTGGGACAGAAAACAAGGCGGTCAACTGGTAGATGCACATAACCTGCTTTTGCCGCAGTTTACCTGGCTTGGTCCATATGCCGATTTTGCACCGGCACCGAAACTGAGTACCAATATAAAATTGGGCGGGATGGTAAAAGAATACCAGGAATTGCAGAAGATCGGGCTGCTGGTAGAGGGAACGGATACTGGCAGTGCCAAACAACCGCCGTTCAACTATGATAACGTAGTTGCCTACAGTACTCATTTTACCAACGATGGTTCCGGTGTCAATCAATATTCCGGTCATATAGAGGAGGAAGGATCATTGTTTATTGGCCTGGAAAACCTGCAGCCAATGCAGTCTGTTTCGCTGCTGTTCCAGTTTGCGGAAGGCAGCGCATTAGATGAAGATAATGACCCGCCGCAGATACATTGGTCCTATCTCAGCAACAACGAATGGCGGCCGCTAAAAGGAGAGAACCTGATATCCGACAGCACGCAGGGATTTCAGACAACAGGCATCGTAAAAATCGATGTGCCAGGTGATGCAACCACTCATAATACAATCATTACCGATGGTCTGCTTTGGTTCTGTGCCAGTGTTACGGCAAATTCCAATCGCATTCCGCAGCTGATCGGCGTAGTGGCACAAGCGGTAGCAGTGGTGTTTGAAGACAAAGGAAATGATCAGACCCATTTCGATAAACCGTTGCCGGCAGGTAGCATCAGCAAGCTGGCAGTGACGGTAAATGAGGTCAGTAAAGTGACGCAGCCTTACGCTTCATTTGATGGAAAGCATACCGAAGTAGGTAAAGAGTTTTATACCCGGGTAAGCGAGCGCCTGCGCCACAAAGGCCGTGCAATCAACGCATGGGATTATGAGCACCTGGTACTGGATCGTTTTCCCGGCATCTATAAAGTGAAATGCCTCACACATACCGATCCCAATTGTCTTTGCCGTCATGCGGCATTGCCGGTAGCGTCACAGGCTACCCGTACGAATACCGACAGTATCAGAGGCAGGGAAGCAGCGGGGGGCTTGGCTTCCGGTCAGCATCAGCCACATGCGGAATGTTGTGGCCCGCAAATTGCACCGGGGCATATTCTGATCGTTCCCATATCCGATCTGAAAAACAGGAACGCCGCTAATCCGCTGCAGCCGAAAACCAGCAGGAAAACATTGCTCGATATAGAAGCCTATCTGCAAAAACTGACATCTCCATTTGTAAAAGTACATGCAAAGAACCCGGTGTATGAGCAGATCATTGTGGCATTCAGAGTACAGTTTACAGATGGAATTGACAAAGGGTATTACCTGAAAAAACTCAATGAAGCGATTGTTCATTACCTGACGCCTTGGGCTTTCGATGCGAATGCGGAGGTCCGGTTTGACGATAAAGTGTATGCTTCTTCTATCATCCGGTTTATTGAAAGCCGTGATTATGTCGATTTTATCACTGACTTCTTTATGGGTGTCTGTCGTAACGAATGTTGTCCTGAAATCAAAGTGAGCAGGCCAAAAGAAGATGGGGGCAATGAAATAGACTCATTGAAAGACTGCGATGACCTGGAAAGATTGATGCGATCCAATGCCAAATTTATCGGTGAAACAGAAGTGGCGCCGTCCACGCCAAGATCTATCCTGGTTTCGGTGGCGCAGCATGTGATCATACCGTATGAAGCACCGGATATTCCTTCGCTTTGCGAACGCCGTAAAATGACCAATGTGGATGATACGCCCGTGATTATCGGGCCAGCTGCGGAAATTGACGTGAAACCGATGCAGCCTGCCAACGAAATCCTGGTCGATACCCGGAAACCTGTAGCCGAGGTAGTAAAGCCCGTAGCAAAAGATACGGTTAATGTTGTGGCGCAACCTGCGGAAAACGTAGTGAAGCCTGCCGGAAAAGAAGTGGTGAACGTGCAACCTGCAACCACCGTATCTGCAGAGATAAAAAAAGCCGAGGAACGGGTGTTGGTCAATAAGGCTACGGAGGTAAATATTAAAACCGATACAGCATCTGTTGCGGCTGGCAAAGCTGCGACGGCTGAGTCGTTGAAGCCTGAAGCAGCGAAAAAAACTGTGGTAAAAAAGGCTGCTGCGCCGGCAAAAAAAGCGGTTACAAAGAAAACTAAACCAGGTAAATAATATTAGAGGATACAATTTTCATGAAACGGTACAACAATAAATTTTAACACCATGGCAGACCCAATTTCATTGATCAAAGCCAATCCGCTTCTTCCTGCCGAAGACTATGTGGCATTGCGCAAAAAAGGTTTTAAAGGTATAGAGCAACTGGGCAGTGCCATCTGGACCGATTATAATAATTCCGATCCCGGTATTACCATGCTGGAAGCAGTTTGCTATGCGAGCACCGATCTCGCTTACCGGAACGGTTTTGAAGTAAAAGACTTGCTTGCACCCGAACAGCTGACTCCAGGCACCTGGGACGAAATATTTTATACCGCCCGCCAGATATTACATAACAGTCCACTGACACTGGATGATTACCGGAAAATGATCATCGATGTGACCGGTGTACGAAATGCCTGGATACAGCCAAGTAAAGATTATGAGGTGCCGGTATGGATCGATTATAACGTAGTGCAGACAAGACCTGAAAGCGATTGCATGTGCGACGATAAAGAGGAGAAAACCTGTTTTGGACAGTTGGGCCTAAACCCGACCGACGAAGCAAAATACCGTGCCGAATGGGATAAAAAACGACCAGAACTTATTGCGGCATTAGATAAGATCAATCAGCCGACTGAAGCATTGGATGTGCAGATTGAAAGTCTGAAGGCGAAAATCTATAATGGTGACGACTCTGCTGCAACCAGGCAGGCACTGAATGAAGTAAAGCGGAAGCGTCAGGAATATGAGGACAGTGTTCATGATAAACGGGAAGCTTTGGTGAAAGAATTGAAACTGGTATCACGTCCTACTTATCCGTCAAAGATTGTAGAGTTTGAAGGATTGTACAATGTAATGGTAGAATATGAAGAGGATATCCTGGAAGAAGATAAACGTGAAACAGTTCGCCAGCATGTCATAGAACGGATGGCGCAGCATCGTAATCTTTGTGAGGATTTCCTGTCGGTAAATGCGGTAGAGTATGAAGATTTCGGTATCGGTGCAGCAATTGTGTTGGAAGAATATGCAGACGCCGACGAAGTGCTGTCGAAAATATTCTTTACCATTTACCGCTATTTCACGCCGTCTATTCCGTTTTACACCATTCCGCAGATGATGGCGAAGGGCTACCAGGTGGATGAGATTTTTAGCGGGCCCATCTTGAAACATGGTTTTATAGATCAGGTCGATCTGGATAGAACAGATCTGTTCCGGGATATTCACTTGTCGGACCTGATTTCGGAAATAGCAGGTATTGCCGGTATAAAAGCCATCACCTATCTGCATTTGCCGTTCCGTGGTTTTGATAAGGAAACACCTCGTTTCTATTTCAATAAATGGATCGAATTTTTAAAAGACGAACAAAAGATAGCACGTATACAGCCGTCTATGTCGCAGATCATGTTTTGTAAAGAACGTGATTTTATAACTTATAACACGGGCGCCGATAAAGACCGGCGTATGGATCGTGTGCTGAAATTGTATAAAGATCTGAAGGCGGCCGACCGCAAGTATAAATTAGAGGGGGCCGATAGTGATTTTCCGATACCAACCGGTGAGTATATGGAACTGGAAGACTACTATCCGGTTACCTATTCCTTGCCCGAATGTTATGGCGTAAGCGACAGGGCGGGTCTTCCTGCCGATGCGGATGATAAACGTAAAATACAGGCTTTGCAGCTGAAAGGTTATTTGCTGTTCTTTGAACAGATACTGGCGGATCATCTGGTGCAGCTCAATCACCTGCGTGACCTGTTTAGCTTCGACGATAAAGTAAAGCACACCTATTTTACACGTGCCCTTACCGAAATAGAGGAGCTGCAATCGCTGCTGATCGATCATGGGAATCGTGGCGCCGATCATTTTGATCTTATCCTGAAAGATTTTACCCAGGTCTTGCAAAGTATTACGGAAACGCCGGAACTTTTTCACAAAAGAAGAAACCGTTTTCTCAATCATATGCTGGCGCGCTTCAGCGAAGACCTGACAGAATACGAAACCATCAGCCGCTGGTTGACGCCGTATAAAGTGGACGAACGGATGATTCGCGACAAGATCGCTATGCTCAAGAACGATGAATATTATAAGATCAGTACCAATCGGGGGAAAGCATATGATTATACCAATGTCAACGTTTGGAACACGGATAATGTTTCAGGTACAGAGCGGCGCATCAGTCGCCTGTTGGGTTTTTCAGACATAACCCGTCGCAATCTTGCCCCGGCAACTGTAATAACGGAACCTGTTATGGTCACCGATCCGAAAACCAACACACCTGTGCGCAAAACAGACAAGGCAGGAAACAATCTGAATGTGATCAAACTGCTGGACCCTGCTGATCAGAAGACCGTATTGTTTACCAGTGTGGAAGTGAAGGACGGATGTTGTACCGAGGAGCTGATCTACGATATCCTCGAGCATGCGGATGATCGCAAATTTTTCAGGTTTCATGATGAGCTGAAACAGCGCAGCCGGAAATCGGCAGGATTAATCGGGTCATTCTGGTTTGAGCTTTATGACGATACCGACCCGGAAGCAGCGGTTTTATTGGGCCAGGGCGAACCGTTCGATAAAAGAGAAACGCGTGAGGCGTCATTCAAACAACTACAGAAACTGATGCATGCGATCAATGACAATGAGGGGCTGCATTTAGTAGAACATATCTTGCTCCGTCCGAAGTTTGATGAAATGGAAGATGAAGTTGGTACCGATATCAAGGTGAAATTCCTGGATATATGCCTCGATAATTGCGACCGGGGAAAAGGCGTGGACGAGGGCACGCAGATACCGGCTTACCGAATCAAAACCAGCCGGGTGCCTGCTGCCAAATGCTACGATATGTTGCCCTGGATCCTGGAATTCATGCGTTATAATAAAACAACCAAGCAGTACGATCAGTCTTTCCTGTTTCAACAAGTTTCGCTTGATGAAACGCCGAATAAACCGCTTAAATTTCGCAAATACGAACAGCTTGCCAAACGGCTGAGCGATATTCACGAATTCGGTTCGGAACGGATCAATTATGAGCTTGTTTCTAACCAGAAGACCGATCCGGCCCAACTGAAATACGGCTTTATCATTCATGGTAATAATGACGAGGTGTTGGCGCAGAGTCTGTTTATCTTTAATAAACGTACGGGTAGCAGTCCTGCGACAGACGATATAGAACTAGCAATTCAGCAATTTATGGACTGGTGCAATTTTGAATTAGATCTGTATTGCGCAGCCAACCCTTGCGATAATAATGAAGATCCTTATTCATTCCGTACCACCATCGTATTGCCTTGCTGGCCGAAACGCCTTCGGGACGCTACTTTTAGAAATCTCGTAGAAAAGACGATACAAACGGAATCTCCTGCACATGTGCACACGCGCGTGGTATGGATCGGTATTGCGGAAATGCAGCGTTTTGAAAATGCTTATAGCGACTGGTTGTTAGAGCAGGCACAAACGGAAATGCCGAGCTATGATAAAGTAAATCCGCTGGTGGAGGTATTGAATACATTGAAACCTTGTGGCACCTGTGCGGATGATTGTCACAGCGATAATCCACCAGCGCCACCACCACCACCGCCACCACCGGCGCCTGCGCCGGCACCTAATGGTGCGGCAAGTGGAAAGCCATAAGCCGAACTTTAAATTGGTAACGAAATGAAGCATCTGATCAACAGCCTGAAATTTGAAGTGCACTGCTCCGACGAGTGGCAGGCATTCAATTTGCGTGCGAATTTTGCGCAGACGTTTCAACCGCAGATTCAGGCAGTCGTCGATCGGGTTTGTTCTGAACTGGTGCCCGAAGATCAGTTGGTGCGTATTGACCAATTGGAGATCGAAATGGGTAATTTCAGCCAGCATGCTTTTGGGGCAAATTTTGAATCGGTTTTTGCTTATAAATTTGAACAAGCGCTAAGGGCGCAATTGGCCAGGAGTACGCCCGGACAGAAGGAGACCGCGATACGGCTGTCGGCAATAGAAACAACGGAATACTTTTTAGAGACCGGTAATTTGCCCTGGTGGATCAGTGAACGGGATATCGATTTTGAGGAAATGAATATTGCCGTGTTTGAAGATCAGGACTTGCCGATGCAATTGTTTTTTGATGCGCAACGGGAAAATGTAGTGCTGTGGCGGCGCGTTGCCTGGCAAATGACGTCAGCGGCAAAGACTTCGCTGATTCAGTTTTTTTCCGAGCTGCGTGCAGCTTTGCAATTGCTTCAAACTTGGCGTGCATCTCTTTCGATCCTCCTCGAAACGTCGCCCGGTACAGTATTTAAAGTGATTTTGTCGGATGCATTGCTGCAAACTTTGGTCTTGCTGCAGGCGCCAGTTATATTTAGAACGTCTGATGTTTCTGGCAGCCTCTGGCTTCCGTTTGTGGAAGAGATCAGAAAAGAAGGGCAGGTCAACAATATTGCCGGTGCGGATATAGAAGCTTTCATAGACACTTTATCGCTAAAGGAAAATATTCCCGAAGCGGCATCTTCGGTGCAACACGCGCCAATCATGGAAATGCCGCCGGAACATGTGTATGATGCGCCGGATGAACGGTATTTTGTAAGCCATGCAGGTATTATCCTGCTGACGCCATTTTTTAAACAGCTCTTCACACAACTGGAATTGTTCGAAGAGGGAGAATGGACCAGTTTTGAAGCGCATATGAAGGCGGTACATCTTTTGGGTTTTCTTTCGACTGGTCAGCAACAGTTGCCGGAATATGCACTTGCGCTGGAAAAAATAATCTGCGGTATGCCGGTCGCCATGCCAATCCGGATGGATATAGAACTGAACGCAGTGGATATTGCCAATTGCAATGACTTACTGCAGGCTGTTATCGCTCATTGGACCGTACTAAAGAACACAAGCATCGATGGGCTCCGTGGTAATTTCCTCGTACGTGATGGGTTGCTGACTTCGCATGAAAACGGCTGGCAACTACGTGTAGAACGAAAAACATTAGACGTGCTGCTCGACCAGCTGCCCTGGGGTTTTACCACGGCTGCTTTTCCGTGGCGACAAGATTTGATTTTGACGGAATGGTAAAATTTAAATAAGATGATCAACGAAGTACAGACGCTGAATGGCAAAACGGGTACGAAATTGGGACAGAACGCGCAGAGCCTGGCCAATGAGGTGTCATGGTTTGTAAAAAGAGTGAATGAGCGGTTGCAACAATATTTTTCGGAAACAGAACACTCCGGAATAGTTGCACCGGCAGACGATATTGCCGCGCCAGATCTTAGCAATGACCCCTCCGTGTACGCCGAATTTGTCAATTATTACCGGCTCACGGAAGAGGAACGCTTGCTGTTAATGCTCGTGCTCATTCCGAATGTGCAACCCAATTTGCTGGATGTTTTCTTTTCGGTAAATAAAAATCTGGGTCGCGGCTACACTGAATTTGGTGGCATAAAAGGTGTAAAGCACAGCGGTTTTATTCCCACGGTTGAAACCGCGCTGTTCTTATTGGCGGGCAATGATCTTGCCCATCGTTTTTATTGCTATCGGCTGTTTGAACCGGATCATATTTTCTCTGCACACAATATTATCAACATCGATCATAGTCACGCTGCGGAACCTTTCTATAGCAGCGCCATCAATATTTCTGAAGAGTATGTCGACTTTTTTACTACCGGAGCATTTCGTAAACCACAGTTTAGCCTTGAGTTTCCGGCCAAACGTCTGACGACCAAAATGGATTGGGATGATTTGGTCGTGGATGAATATACCGCACAGCAGCTCGACGAATTAAGGATCTGGTTGCAGTATGGGCGTAGACTTTATGAGGAGTGGGGAATGGAAAAGAAACTAAAAGCCGGTTATAAAGTGTTATTTCATGGTCCGCCGGGAACCGGTAAGTCGTTGACAGCAGCATTGCTTGGGAAGATCTACCAGTTGGATGTGTACCGGATCGACTTGTCGATGGTTATTTCTAAATATATCGGCGAGACAGAAAAGAACCTGGAAAAAGTTTTTTCGAAAGCGGAAAATAAAAACTGGATTCTATTTTTTGATGAAGCGGACGCCCTGTTTGGCAAACGGACCGGTATTTCGGACTCGCATGATAAATATGCCAACCAGGAAATCGCTTATCTGTTGCAACGTTTGGAGGATTATCCAGGGCTGGTGATCCTGGCATCGAATATGCGAAATAATGTAGACGAAGCATTTACCAGGCGCTTGCAGTCGATCATTCATTTTCAGAAGCCACAGCCAAAAGAACGTTTGCGGTTATGGACAAATGCCTTTAGTACAGCCTGTGTACCACCGCATCGGAACGAACTGGAGCGCATCGCAAATCAATATGACCTGGCAGGCGGTGCCATTATGAATGTTGTACAATACGCGTCATTACTGGCTTTGAATCGGAACGACAATATTGTAACGACCGAAGACATTATTAAAGGAATCAGGAAAGAGCTAAAAAAAGAAGGGAAGACACTCTAACAGATGCATCATGGTGCAGCACGAGACCAACATAACAAAGACGCCACAAAACGCGGCAACAGCCGTTATACAGGCAAAGCTGACAGTAGGTGCAGTGGATGATCCGATGGAAATAGAGGCGGATCAGATGGCGGATCGTGTGATGCGCATGCCCGATACGGCGCATGCAGCTGCAAATATCCAGCGGAAATGTGCCCATTGTGAAGAAGAGGAAAAAGTACAGCGGAAAGAGCTGCCGTCATTTCTCCAACGCAAAGAAACAACTGGTACTGTTACCGCATCCGAAGGCGTACAGAGCGGTATTGCCGATACCAAAGGTAAAGGCGATCAGATGGACCCGGGAACCCGCTCGTTTATGGAACGCGGGTTTGGTGCAGATTTTGCTGGCGTAAACATTCACTCCGACGCTAGTGCCGCCGCGATGAACCGGGAATTAGGTGCCAGGGCCTTTACCGTTGGCAGCGATATTTATTTTAACGACAATCAATACAATCCTGCTTCTTCGGACGGAAAGCGTTTGCTGGCGCATGAATTAACACACACGATGCAACAAGCGGGTTTTATTCGGCGGGATAAAGATAAAACGCCGAAAGTAGAAGATGACGCGGATCTGCTGGCGCTTAGAAAGAATATCACCGAGGGAAAATGGAAAGAAGCGTACACTTATTTGCAAGTGCAATGGATGAAAATAATGCTGGAAAAGCTCCATGCGCTCACCGAGCCGGAACTGGATCTGCTGATCGCCAATGCCGATGCCGCAAGGGATGCAAAAGACAGTAACATTGGCGAAGGCGGTAAGAACCGTACATTGGCGGGTGTCTGGGCGGCCAAAGCTTTTAAAAATACAGCTTTGTCAGACGCCGATCTTGAGCTTGCCAAACAGAAAGCCCTGACCGTACCGTACGATCAACGGAAAGAAATTGTGGATTATCTGAAACCCGGCACCTCGAAGGCCGCAAAGAAATTAAGAATAACCTTAAACAAGCCCTTCCTCGGGTACACGGCAAGTGCCTATGATTTTAGCGATCGTTTCTTAAGGCAATCCGATAAACTGGGATTCGATGTAGAATCCAGCACCAGAACGCTTCCTACAACGGCATGGACAGGTGACGATCCTGATCCGCAACTGCCGGCTACAACCGATGAAGCGACTAAATCGTTCGAGAAATCGGATATCGTTTTTTTCTCCGGTCACCAGTATGCACAATACAAACGTCCGGGGTTGTACACGAATGACGCCAGCGACAGTTGTTTTAATATGGGCGCTATTTCGAAGAAACTGAATAAGGTGAAGTTAGTGGCCAGCACTAGTTGTGCTACAATTTGCAAGGATGTGGCACGTATCTATAAAGATAAATTTCCCAATGCGTTAGTGCTGGGTTACAAATATAGTGCGCCGCTCAACGGTGCTTTGGTAAGCAATTCATTCTCGGATAACCTGGTCAAAAAAGGCCCGGTTGACCTGAATTCACCCGCTGGTTTGGGGGATGTGAGAGATGCCTGGAAGAAAGCAACAACTTCCAATCCGGGTACAGAAGGGGCACCGGGTATTTTGTTTGGCGATGATGTGGAATATTATGGTGGCGGCAAATGGAAAACTGCTAAAGCAGACAGTAAGGAAAACGAATGTCATTACCACTAGGGTTGAATCTTTTTAATCAACGATCATGAAAATCTCGGCTACACAAGCACAATATTCCGGAACAACGGCGGCGTCTCTGTCCGAAACAAAAGCACAAGAAATCAGCCGTCAAAAAGATCCCGTATTTGTGCAGCGGAAATGTGCCCATTGCGAGGAAGAAGAAAAAGCGCAACGCAAAGAGATGCCCTCTTTTTTGCAACGGAAAGAAGTGACTGCTGCGGGAGGAATAGCCTCAGACAGTGTAACCAGCGGTGTACAGACAAGCAAGGGCAGTGGCAAAAAAATGGATGATAATACCAGATCGTTTATGGAACGGGGTTTCGGAGCAGACTTCAGCAGCGTGCATATTCATGCGGGTAACAACGCTGCTCAGATGAACAACGAATTGCAGGCCCGGGCATTCACCGTAGGCAACGATATTTATTTTAATGAAGGACAATACCAGCCTGATTCTCCGGAGGGAAAGCGTTTGCTGGCGCATGAACTGACTCATACCATACAGCAGGGCAATGTGATTCGCAGAGATATGCCGAAAGATCCGTTCGGCCGTCCATTGGGTTTTTTTTCAACGCCGGAACAGGAAGCTTATGACCGCGATACGGTTCAAATACAAAAAGATTGGGAGGATGCTCTGGAACGTCTGGACAAGGGGCAGCTCAGCGATGGCGATCTTTATAATAACCGGCTCCGGAATCGTATGACCGGCCTTACAACTGCGGAAGTAACCTCGCTGATCACCAAAATACGACAGTGGCAAGCGGCTCAACCTAAGATACATACCTCCAAAATTATAGAGTGGCTCGAAGTACGGAAAGTGATCTCGACGCCAATGCCGGATGGTGCTACGGTAAAAAGGGGATCTGGTAACGCAGTGGAATCTTATTCGCTGACTATAAACGGCGTGTTGATACGTGTAGTAAGGGACACGACAAGTACGAAGGGAAATGATACAAGACCTGAAACCAATTTCTCGAAAAATCTGAGTTGGGAGGCCAGCGGAACTACTGGACTGCTTACGAAAGTGAAAGACGATACGGGTGCGAGTTTTAATCCAAGGCAGATTGTAGTGACTATAAAGACTGCGTACCGGGGCGATGCAGATGCGACGTCTGCTTACGGTAAAGGCACAACGGCGGAAGATGTAGCGGAAAAAACCACCACGCTTCGGGCGCATGAAGGGCAACATGGTACTGATTATATTGATTATATCAGGAATAATCAGCCACCTGCAGATCTGTCGCGCGGCCTTATAAATGTGTTGAAACCTGAGGATCTTCAGGCGCTCCTGGATTACACCGGTAAGATTGCGGAGGCATCCTGTGAGCTGACGGATCAGATTGGTTTTTCACAGGATGAGTTTTTAGCGACGCCGGAAGGGGCGAGAAGCGGCATTACGAGTTGCAGAAGTACACCGTAGTCAAGCGTGAAACCTCAGTAGTGAATGGATAGAGGACAGGCGAAAAAAAACGAAAACCAATAACACCATTTAAGGTTATGAAAACGCAATCCACATACCGCCAATCAGACCTGAGCCGTGCGGCACAGAATGAAGCATCTGGCGCTGTGCGCAGGCAAACTGCACCGGTGTTTGTGCAAAGAAATTGTAAAGACTGTGAAGACGAAGTGCGGCTGAAACCGAATACTTCGTTTGCTCAGAAGAAGGGCGCGGAAAGTCATCTGGCATCGGATGCGGTGAGCAACCGAATAGAAACGACACGCGGCAATGGAAGCCAATTGCCGGATCAGACCCGCAATTTTATGGAGCAAAGAATGAACGCTGATTTCTCTCAAGTACGGGTACATAAGGATGCAGATGCTGCTCAATTGTCTGAAGATTTGCATGCACATGCTTTTACCGTCGGCAACGATATTTATTTCAACGAGGGAAAATATGCGCCGGAATCGGCGCAGGGGCAGCGTTTACTGGCACACGAACTGACGCATACATTGCAACAGGGTGGCGCCGCAGCAGGCATTCAGCGAGATGATAAAGAGGGAGATAAAACCTATGCGCCGAAGCCTGAATTTGATTTTAAGTTATTGCCACCGGATCTGCAGTTTAGAATTTTTCACCTCTTGCTGGAAGCGGATACCAGCAAAGTGCATCTCGATTATCATACTAAAACTTTTATGGCAGGCTTGTCTTACCAATATGGCGATGCGCTTTCCTTTAATCTTAAATACCGCGACTTTACTTCGAAGTTTGGTTGGACGCCGGGCGATAATAAACTTTCGCTGGGCTTTAATTATGGTGCGTTCAACGCAAACCTGTCCGCGACACCGGGTGAAAATAAATATGGACTGGGGCTGCATTATGGGGCAAAGTTGTTGCCTTATAATTTCCAGATGGCCGATACATTTAACGCAGGCGGCCGCTCATTCGGCAATCTGGTGGGTGGTTTACCGGGCGCCATCAACGATCCGATCGGATTTTACAAACAATACAAACCGGATATTGAAAACGTAACTAAAACCGTGGATCTCGTGAAAAGCATTACCGATGAAGGAAAAAGCAAGATTCGTTTTGGTGCCGATTTTTCGCTGAGCTACGATCCTGTGAATAAAGTATTGGTGACGGCAAAAGTGGGCATTCTTTTTTGATGGATCAATCATTATGAAAACATGGCAGAACATTCAGTAACCACAGCGGAAAATCAGATGCGGCCCGCAGCCGCTGCGGTGGAAAAATATTCGGGCGGGCAGGACGCTGAACAGATGCAGGAACGCCTCGGAGCATTGTCTATCCAGTGTAAACTGGTGGTAGGCGCGGCTAACGATCCGATGGAAGATGAGGCCGACCGGATGGCGGATACTGTGATGCGTATGCCTGATCCCGCATCGACCGGTGGAACGGATACGATACAACGGCAGCCAATTCCCTCTTTCATACAACGCAAATGTGCGCTTTGCGAACAAGAAGAAAAGCAGGTGCAAAGAAAAGAAGCAGACGGCGGAGGCGGTGAAACTAAGGCCAGTGCCCGTTTAGAACGTTATATAAGTAAGCTGGATCATTCCGGAAACGCCATGCCGAAGGAGACGCGCAGTTTTTTCGAAAGTAGGATGGGGTATGATTTCAGTGGCGTCAGGGTGCATACGGACGGCGGTGCGCAAGAATCTGCCACCAGTATCAATGCCCTGGCTTACACGGTAGGAAACAATATTGTGTTTAATGCGGCGCAATACCAGCCGGGAACTGAGTCCGGTAAGCGATTGATTGCCCATGAGCTCACTCATGTAGTGCAGCAAAACAATAAGATTGGCAGAAAAATACAGCGGTTCACAGCAGGTTGTAGGTCTATGTTGAATAACCCGGTCGGTTCGCTGGGGCGCGTTCTTTCCGGCACAGCGATACATGCGGCCATCCAGGCGGATTTTGCGAGTTCTGTGAGCGGCGGTGTTAATGCTTTCGGCATACCTGGTGCTTCTGCGGCTGCGCTGAGAACAGCGGGGTTATGCGGGGAAGATATACTGACCACCGCGCCGCAATTAATTGGCGGCAGAGCCGGCATGGGCTATCCGGATCTGGCCCGGCGAGACGGCGCAGTGATGGAAGTGGCCGAAATAAAACCCGCAAGCTGGGGCTGCGCAATTGACGGTGTCGCGCAACTTGAAGGATATATTTCGCACGGCAATGCCACCGATCCGCCGCAAGTAGCCTGGCGGGCCGCGGGTGGTTTTGCTTCAGTGATTCCAATGTTGTCGTCTACCTATCCGGCGAAAACACTTACGATCGGTACCTACACCGTTATGATAGAATGGTGTTCGCCCGGGTTGCTGGTATATCAGGTAATTGGCAGCAGTCTGCCCATTCCGGTTCCGGTACCGGAACGCTCCCGGGAAGGTAACAGAGGCCGGTCTCCTGTGCTTGTTCGCGAACAGTCTGCATGGGAAGCTATTCGTGAGTTTGCAGAAGAAGCCATTCGTAGCGGGCGCACCGGCAGAGAGGCCATCGAGCGTTTCCTGCGGGCACATCCCGATCTGATCACTGTGATTATCGTTGCAGGTATCGCCGGTTTGATTGCCACATTTGCAGAAGATATAGCTACCGCGGGTGCGGGTATCCTGGATGACCTGGTGACCGTGCCATTCTTTGCACGTATGATCAGTATCGCACTGGAATTGAGACAAAGCCTTGCACTGGCCACAGCCGCCACCGCTGCGGCTACAGCACAGTAAACCATTTTTTATCGCGGTCTAAAAATCGTTTTATGTCAGACAAAGCAGCAGTTGGCCCTGTTTCTACCAATCAGTCAGATGCGCAGCAAACACTGCCCGCTGCCGCACTGCCCGAGCTTGATTCGAAAGAAAATCTACAATTTCAGGCGATACAACGAAAGCTGACCGTTGGTGCGCCGGACGATCCTTTGGAAGATGAGGCCGACCAGATGGCAGATAAAGTGATGCGCATGCCGGAGCCTTCCTTTGTGCAGCGTAAATGTACCGCGTGTGAAGAAGAGGATCGTGTACGTTTAAAACCACAAAGTTTTGCGCAGGCTAAGGCTGAACCCGTATCCGCTTCCGTTTCGCAACAGATCAACGAGTCACGAGGGAATGGGTCGCCACTGCCCGAGCAGACGCAAAGCTTTATGGAATCGCGCTTTAATACCAGTTTCGGTGATGTGCGGATCCATACCGGTGATCATGCCGTACAGTTGTCGCGAGATCTGAATGCACAGGCATTCGCCGTAGGTAATGATATTTATTTCAATGAAGGAAAATTTGAACCCCAATCCGAAAGCGGCAAACATTTACTGGCGCATGAACTGACACATACTGTTCAGCAAAGGAGTACTACACCAGCCGTGAGTCGGCAGGTCACCGAAACCGACGTGCATTTTCGTTCGTTTGACCAGATGATGCATATGACCATCACCCAGTTTGTGGCCTATGTACAATCTCAATCGGATTGGTTTACCAATCCTGCGCTCACAGAAGACCAGCGGGAACGGATCCGCACTTTGCTGCTGTTTATTAATGATGATATTGCAGCCATATTCGGTTATGCGGGCATGTGGTATGTGGATATGCTGATCAACCAGGTGACTGGCGAAGAATCGGATCACAATGCAGAAGCATTGCGTACTTATGCTTCCGCTATGGCGGCTTCTCATACACCTTTTTTGATGTCGAGTAATGCACGGTCTATGCGTACGGCTATTGCCATGGGGGCAGATATGATCAAGCTACGTCGCGAGTTTCAGGATTATGTGCTGCAGGATGCGCTCAATGAAGCGCAATTTCTGCGTCTGCACTTGCTGGGCGTTGTAGACGATGTGATCCGGTATCACCGCGATGCTTCGCAGACGCCTACTTTTCAGGCAACAGAGGGAATGGATTTTGATTCGTTTATTAGCTTTAATCGCGAAAACGGCCGTAATCCTTTGTTTTACGAGTCGACAGCACTGAGGGGACGCATCCGTAATTTTCACCGGTTCCAGAAAAGAGCATTGGATAAGCTGGTAGATAATTATGGCGATACTTCTAAATCAAAACCCCTCACACTCATTTTGCATTCGGCGCTGGATCATAACGGGGCCTTTCATCGTGATGCCCACCTTACTGCCGTGATTACCGCACATACGAGCCGGATGCTTACGCTGATGATCGAAGGCTTCGAGCATCTTTCGGATTATCAGTCGAGAGTGGGGCCGCTGGCAACTACTTATGGTCAAAATAATCTGATAGACCAGGTGATGTTTGCCGGTCACGGTAATGCGCAGATAATACAAATGGCTGGTAGTATTCGCCAGGATCAGGATCCGAGCCGAGCGGGCCACATAGAAGAAGTCGACGAGGCTATCCGCGTGAACAGCAATGATCCTGCGCTGAATGATGCGGCTACGATGAGCCTGCTGCGGGAAGTCCGGAGTTTTATGGCGAACCCGGCAAACGGTACCGGTGGTATGTCGCCGCACAACAGAGTGGTATTTAATGCTTGCCTTACAGGCTCTAATCGCGTGGCAGATGCGGTGACAGCGGGTGATGTGCCAGGCGCACAAACCGAAATCACTGAATTTATCAGAACCCATCCAAGCCTTTCGATGTTTATGCAACAACTCGGCGGTCCTTCCCTGCAATCGGTAGGCGCCAACGGTTCGTTCGGTTCGGTAGGACTGGTAGACCGTACCGGTCAGCTCGATATTCTCAGCGATGATGACCGTGAGCTGACGGCCTCTAAACTTAGATATACAGAATTTGGTACCGAGCCTACAGGGGCGGTGCGCGCAGCACTCGAATCCTGGGCGAGCGATGCGGGGGCTACACGGCTGGCTATGGAGCGCCGTGTGGCGCGTACCGCGAATGGCTGGGATGCTATTCTGATAAAAAAGGCATACCAGATCATTATTGCACAGTACATGACGGATGCCGAACATTTCCGGCTGGTAGGTGAAGCGGTGGAATTGCTGTCTGAGATGAAATTTGAAAGTATTGCGCATGTCGGCAACCAGACCTTGCAAGCGTTTCAGGGAATGGATGGTCTCGGGATTAATACAGATGCCGGTAACCTGATCGACGCTGTGCTGCATACTGCCGAAGGCCACGATCCTGGTGTGACGCTGGCGCTTTTGCAGGTATGGATGACCGTAGACGCCACGAAACAAGCTGATTTTATGAGTAGCGTCGGCTCCCGTACCTGTAACCAAATGGTTGTTTACGTAGATATTGCGTTCCTGGAATCGAAAGGTCTGATGAATACGCTGCTGACCGGCGCCGCAACTGATGCTGCCAAACTTCGGCTGGCCTTATTAGGCATACTCGGTGATAATGATAATGCTGCGGCCAGAACTTATCTCAACAGTTTATTACAAGGCAATCATTTTCGTGCCGGCACAAATGTCGCTGCTGCATTAGGTGGTGCCACAACAGAACTGGCGGTGCTGACGAAACTCGGCGCATTTGTAGCGCCCGGAGCACCACAGATGGCCAACATCCATACCGACGGGGCGGCACATAATACTGTTTTTGTAGAAAGATTAAATACGCCGGGTACGATTAGCAATCCATATGGCGCGCCCGTGCGGGAAGCTCCGGACGGCAGTGCTGCCGAACTGGCCTGGCTGAATGAAAACGATCCCGTAGCGATTGTCGGCAGCACCGGTAATTGGTACGCAATTGATTTTGTGAGAAGTGGCGCGCACACAACCGCCTACATTTCGCGGTGGTCAGTTGATACGTTGCATCCTTATATTTTTTAGCTATGGTCATGAACGAAGGATACGGATCTGTTTTTGGATTTGCGGCGGACAATCATTGGGCGTCGGCTGATATAGGTGTGTTGCATATCTGGCAAGGATATTCGCTGCTGGAAAGCTATGACGTGCCAGGTTTTATAAAAGGAAATTTGTTGTTTCAGGACGGCGGAATTTATATCGGACCGTTTTTTATCGATATACATACGAAAGAGAAAAAGTACCTGTCGGAGATAACCGCTCAATTTGGCAGCGACACGAAAGTGCATTACAGTCAATATAAGATGGATGAGGTGCTTCATGCTCCCGCTAACGACTTTAGCCTGGTTTCGATCTCTTATCAGCCACCCAAAGGTTTAAAGGGCTCCGGGGTTTTCTCCGGACCAACCAACCGGTTGTTATTATTCCGGCGAAGTGATGAAGTATTGTTAAAAGTGATTGCAGAAAATTTTGATCGGGTGACGTATACTAATCTAAGGATGCAAGATGACTGTATCGTATTTGTTGTAGACGGTTATCATACCCGAGTGTTGTTTACGGACCGGGACCAGCAACCGGCGGCTATACCGGGTTTTGTAGCCTGGGGTTTCACGGATCGGTCTTCGTTGATCGGATCAGGTGTGCAACGGTTATTGCAGTACGATGTTGCTTCATCGAACTTGCGTTGGCAGTCTGCTGAAGTATTTGATTTCGTCAATGCAATTGTTGTCAAGGACGAAAACTGTTTTCTGGCCGCGGTCAATGATCGTTATTTGCAGGTCTGGCAAAATGAAGCAGGCGGGTTTGCGCGCCAATCGACTACAAATCTCAATGATACTATTGAAGGTATTGCGGTAAGTCCTTCGGGTGGCTATTTCATTGCGCTGTCCGGGACGGAAAATTATATTAAGATACTGGCGCCTGGAGATTAATATCTCAAGTCAAAAGCCTAAATCGCGCCAGATATCGCCGACCACATTGTGTTGTGCCGTCATACGGTTAGCAATAATTACAGCCTATCCAAACCATAAAAATCATTTATCCAACAGTACCTCCACGTGCTTTTCAATGTCTTTAATATCGTCTTTGAGCGGGCCTCTATCGTCGTTGCGTTTCTCCCGCCGTGATTCCCGCTGGTGTAATTTGGGAAACTCACGCATGAAGTCGTTATAATATTTTTCTACTTGCTGGGTATATTGTTTGGCATAGTACAAGAGGTCGTCTTCCCAGTCGCTGTTTTGCGCAAATGTAATGAGCTCGTCGGTAATAGCGGAGCCTGATTGTCCGGAGCTTCTAAGTTGTGAGGAGGCGGTAAGCATACCCATAGTGTCGATAACGCTGCACATATCTTTATAGCGCCGGAGCAGTCCAAAATTCAGGTTGTCTTTGGCGGGCTGCATTTCCTGCATGATATAGGATTTGCCATTGAATTGACAAACGCTCAGGAAAGCCGGGCAACGATTCTGCATTTTCCGCTGAATGGTAATGACGCGTTCAGCCTCACTGTCCCAGGCTGGCTGCGTGATTTTTACAAATGGCGACAGAGACGATGGGGCGGCTTCTTTCATATCCAGCAGGATGTATTTATGCCCGATATCATTAGAACTTTTAAGCAGGAATGCATATCGCTCCAAACCCACGCTACCGGTACCTGCCAGCCGGAATACGGCATCTACGACTTTATAGTTATAAGGACTTTGTTCATCCATTTTCAGCCAGTCGTTGACATAAGCGATGAGTTGGCGTTTCAGCTCGGGTTTGATCTTAAAATGTTTTGGATTGGCGGTATGCATCTGCACTCTTTTCTTTTTGAGCATTGTGCGTTTCATCAGGATGCGCTTTTGTTTCCGGCGATTGACTTTCGTGAGGAATTCGCAAATGATGCCTTTCGCGGTCGACGCTTCCACGTAATCCGGCTTTCCTTTTAAAAGCGTATTTCTGTACGATTTAAGAAAAAGACGTGCCATCTTTTCCGCTTTTTCATCTTCAATATCCAAAGACTTGAAACCAATATAAATACTGGTCACAGCGCGGCTCAGCTCCCAGGTTGCGGGTGCTAAAACAGCTTCGTCGAAATCATTCAGGTCAAAATAAACCTGTTCGTTATCGCCGGTAAAGCTCCCGAAATTTTCCAGGTGTAAATCTCCGGAGATCCATACAGATGGCGCTTTTGAAAGTCCCGCTTCCTGGGCGAGGTCTTCGTAAAACATATGGCAGGTGCCTCTATAAAACCGGAACATGTTTTGAGCCATGAACCGGTATTTAATGGCTACCATTTTCGGAAGCCTGTTTTTGTTGAATGCGGCGATTCTGTCTAATGTACTGTTCATGTGTCGGTTGGTTATAAAACTGCGGTTGTGCGGGTAAAGCTGTAAATAGCGTGCCAACAAGGACAAAAAAGCGCAACGGCCTGATTTTTGCCATGCGGAACGGAATCGAAGCACGGCGCGGTCCTTTATTTTCATGAAACATTTCTTGTCGTCAAGATGACAGGTACCGGTGCTGTTATTAGCTACACAATCATGCGGATATAGCTGTGTTATTTTTTTGTTTCCAAATCGTTACTTCATTTTTACTAATCTGCAATTTGGGGCAATTATTCAGAATCTGTTCAGGATTCGAGGAAAAGATTTGCCGTAAATATTCAAATCTGAAATGCGGTTACCTCTACGATTCTTTCTGATTTTTACTGCTCTTTCCTTGTTGTCGCCATTATCGCGCGCTGCGGTTCTTAAGGGACTGGTGACCGATCTTAAAACAGGCGACCCACTGGCTGGTGCTCCGGTAGCGCTGGCAGGCACTGCTTATGTAGCCGTTACCGGGCTGGACGGTAGTTATGAGTTTAAAAACGTTCCTGGTGGTAATTATAAAATTGTCACCCATTATGGCTCTTATGAAAAATGGGAAAAAGAGATAACATTGACCCAAGATGAAACGAAAAAGCTGAACATCTCTTTAAAACAGGGTAGTACCGAGCTGAAAGAAGTGCAGGTCAAAACGCATTTCACGAACGGTTCTGACGAACAGGCGCGTAATAAGGAAAAGAATTCCGACCAGCTGATGAACGTCATGTCGGCGCGTAATATTGAACTCCTGCCAGATATTACGGTAGCCAATGTCTTGCAACGGGTGTCGGGCGTTACGGTACAGCGCGATGCTACCGGCGATGCGCGTTACGCTGTGATTCGTGGTATGGACAAGCGTTATAGTTATACCACCGTAAACGGCGTGAAGATTCCGAGTCCCGATGATAAAGGCCGTTATATTCCAATGGATATTTTTCCCGCTGAGATACTGGACCGGCTCGATGTGATCAAAACATTGACGCCAAATATGGAAGGCGATGCGATTGGCGGTGTCATGAACCTGGTGATGAAAGATGCGCCGGATCATTTCACTTTGTCTGCCAGTGCAGCTACCGGAGTGAACGAAACATTGCTCGATCGCAGTTTTACAAAATTCAATTCTTCTGTAATCAATGCGAAAGACCCTGCTGCCATCAATGGTTTACAATACAACGCGGTTACAAATGATTTCACGCGCGCCAACAGCGATTTTCAACATACTAATGTAATGCCGAATGCGTTGTTCAGCCTTACTGCCGGCAATCGTTTCCTGAAAGATAAAAAACTCGGAGTCGTATTTTCCGGCAGCTATCAGAACACTTATAAAGGCAGCGACCAGATCATCTTTGTGCCGTCTGCACAGCCGGATATCGGCAACCAGGTTTCGCTGACCGATCTGATGTTACGCCAATATTCCACGCAGGAAACGCGTACGGGTTTGCATACCAAAATGGATTACCGGTTCAACTCCCGCAACCAGATCAGCTTATACGGTCTGTTCCTGCAGCTCAATGAAAAAGAAAGCCGGTATACGGTCGACACTACGGTAAACATTAACCGTACCGGCGCAGGTACAGGTCCGGTGGATATTACGAGCCGTTCTGCATTGCGGAAGCAGAATATCATTAATGCAACCCTGATGGGTAACCATATTCTTACAGAAAAACTGAAGGTAGACTGGCGGGGCGCCGTTTCCCGCGCCACCCGCGATGTGCCGGATCTGTCGGAAATACATACATCAACTGGTGCAACACGCGACAGCTCGGGTAATCAGGTTGTTCAGCCGGAGATCATCAAATCATGGCACCATAGCTGGGAAAATACAAAAGACCAGGATTACGAAGGTTATGTAGACATTACGTACACACCCGAAATTTTTGAAAAGGATGTGGAGTTGATGTTCGGTGGGATGTACCGTCACAAAGACCGCAACAACTACTATAACGAATACACGCTTACCCCGACCAGCAGTCGCGAGCAGTTTACCAACATTTACGATGCGTCTTTCAGTGTGCAAAATCCGCAGGGGGTATTGCCATACAACGATCTGACGTACACCGTAACTGAAAATATTTCTGCATATTATGGTCAGGCGAAATTTATGCTGGGAGAGAAATTGCAGGTGCTTGGCGGTGTGCGTGTGGAAAACACTTATCAGCATTATACAATCGCAAAAGATCCGAATGTTTTTGTGGGACAAAATGGTACCATTCAGTACTCAGATCTGCTGCCGAGCTTGCATTTTAAATATATGCTGGACAACAAACAGAATATTCGTCTGTCGTATTACAAATCTATTTCAAGACCAGGCTTCTTTGAAATCGTTCCCTACACGTTCCCGGGTGAAGTATTTGACGAAGTGGGCAACTATAACCTGAAACGCGCTGCTGCAAATAACCTGGATGCTCGTTACGAATGGTTCCCTAAGGGTATTGATCAGTTGTTGGTAGGTGCTTTTTACAAAAATATCAGTGATCCGATAGAATATGCGCTTGTGCAGCAGGGTGGTCCGTCGGCGCAGCAGATCAAGCCGATCAACCAAACCAGCGAAAACGCCACAAACTACGGTTTTGAAATCGTGCTCACCAAGTATTTTCACCGTTTTGGCATTTCGCTCAATTATACGTACACGCATTCAAGCATTGTTGATTCGGTTCGTTCTTATGTGCGCGATGCTTCCGGTAATGCAACTTTTTATAACGTCACAGAAACACGTCCGCTGCAAGGCCAGGCGGCGCATGTGGGCAATTTATCACTCATTTATAAATACCAGGAAATAGGTCTTGATGCGCATCTGACCTGTTCTTATACCGGTCGTATGATCGCTTATGTATCTCCGTTTGTAGGCCTGGATTACTGGCAGAAAGGAATGACGACGTTTGCACTGTCTTTAGAGAAGCGAATTGCCAAACACTTGTTTGTCTATGCCAAAATCAACAATCTCCTGAACACCGCGCGTATTGTAGAAATGAAGACATCTAAAGATAAATACGTGACTTATCCGTACGAGCTTCCTTACCAGACATTGCCAAATAGTGTACTCATCGAAAAAGATCTGTATGGCCGCAACTACCTGGTAGGTATCCGTTTTAAACTTAACTAAACAAACAACCAATTTTTAAACAATCAATACAAATGAAGACAAGAAACCATTTTCTGCTGATGCTTGCAGCAGGTGCTATGTTTGCCACTTCCTGCAAAAAGAACGACAGTGGCACTACCATTTCTACACCGCCATTACAGGTAGGTCAGTCTGTAAGTGATGCACAGCCGTTGTGTGGCGCCATCAAAGGAACGATGCTTTCAGGTAAAACGTACACTATCGGTTGCGATGTTGTAGTGCCTGCCGGAGATACGCTGTTGCTGCAGGCTGGTGTGCGTGTAAACGTTACCGGCAACTATTCGATTGCCGTAAAAGGTACGTTGATTTCGCTGGGTACAAAAGACAATCCAAACTGGTTTACAGTGCCGGGCCTTACCAAAACAGATATCGCTTCTGCCGATCCGTCAACAGATCCTGCCTTTTCCGGTAAATGGCTGGGTATCGATGCCGATACATCTTGTAAGCTCCTCGTGTTGAAATGGACACACCTTGAATATGGCGGCGGTACCTGGACAAATCCAACGGTAAATGGTGTAAAATCCGGCGATCTTTCCCGTCTGATTTTCTTCCAGAACCCGGCCGGTTCACTTATTATCGAAGATAGCTGGTTCTATGGTTGCGTGGATGATGCCGTTCGTATTGCGGGTGGTAAATTCAGCATCATGCGTAACACGATCGAAAAATGCGGTTACCAGGGTGGTGACGTCTTTAATGCAAAAAGTGGTAGCGTAGGCGATATGGCTTACAATATGTTTGTGGGTACTGCGACAACCGGTACGAAAGCTTCCAATAAAGGTGGGCTCAATCCGCAGACTAATATCAATATGTACAACAACACTTACGTAAATGGTGGCTACCGTCAGATCCAGACTGGCCGCGGCGGCAGTGTCAATTACGAAGAAGGGTCAAAGGGTAGTGCCTACAACAATCTGATCGTAAACTGCAAGTTCGGTCTGCGTATTGTAAACAACCCGGCAGCTGATACCGTAAACATGCACTATGGATATTCTTACAACTACGGTGACTCACTGAGCATTGTTGACCAGTTCTATCCACAAGGGTATATTACGATCCCGCAGTCTTCCGATATGCCGAATCCGGCCACTTACCTGCCTGCAAACTATGTACTGGGCGCACCTTACAATGCACCGGCGCTGGTAGGGCAGAACGATCCTCAGTTTGTCAACTATCCGTTGCCGGCTCCGGGTGTGCAGAACATCACATATGCAACGGGCTTCGATTTCCATCTGAAATCTACTTCTCCTTGTATCGGTAAAGGTTATACTTCATTTGCACCACTGGCGGTAGTTCCGGTAGATCCAAACTTCGGTGCGACTAAAATTTCCCTGCCGGGTAAAGACATCGGCTGTTACCAGGCTGATGGTTCGGGCAACCAACACTAAAATCATCAGGATTGTATGGCGCCTGCTTAGCCTGGTAGCGGCAGGTGCATCTTTCCTGAAAACCGGAAACGTCAGATGAATACCAATATATTGAAACAAACGATTGCATTGTTTTTTTTCCTGGCAATCCTTGCCGGTAAAGCATTCGCACAACCCGATACCCTGCGCGTAATGGCCTATAACGTGCTCAATTATGGCGAATATCCGCTATGCCAGGGCGACAATAGTACTTATCACAATTATCTCAAGAAGATCGTTCAATTTACGGATCCTGATGTGCTGAGCCTGGAAAAAATGGGCGCCATCAAATTAAATGCTTCCGATTTTCATGGCACAGCGCCATTGGGCTTTGGCGATTCCATTGTGCAATACGCGCTCAATGCAGCCTATCCCGGTAAGTATGCCTATTGTATGCCTACCAACAATGCGCAGGCAGATAATATGTCTGTACTTTTTTACAACCAGCAGAAATTAGGCTTTGTAGCAATTACGAGTTCGTATGCCAACATCACGGACTTTGATACCTACAAACTGTATTATAAAGATCCGAATCTTGCAACTACGCACGATAGTACTTTCCTGTATGTGACGGTCAACCACGATCAATCGGGATCTTCCAGTACCTCGCGCGATCAGCAGATAGCCGGTGAAATGCAGCAGTTGCAAACCCATTTTTCGCATCTGCCGAATATGATTAATATGGGTGATTTTAATACCCGCAGCTCCTCGGAAGGTTGCTACCAAACGCTGACTGCCACGCCAGATACCAGTTTTCGGTTTTTTGATCCGCCTTTTACATTAGACAATCACCTGACCTATCCCGCCAACTGGGATGTACAGCCGCAAAATTATTCGGCCTATCTCACTACCTCCACAAGGCAGAGCGCCAGTGTGCCAAATACCTGCGGTACCAGCGGCGGCGGCAAATCATGGTACGATCATATTTTTCTTTCTCCCTGGATCGCACACAATACGAATTATGTCGGCTACCTGCCAGGGTCTTATCGCACGATCGGCAACGATGGCCATCGTTTAAGTATATCGATCAATGACAATTCCACGACGGTAAATAATTCCGCTCCTGCAGATGTGATCGATGCCTTATTTCAGATGTCTAATAAATACCCGGTAATGGTAGATTTGTTGGTTACACCCAACACCACCGGTATTAGTCCGGCCGACCCGGAAATAGCTGCCACAGCCGTTCCCGAACTGTCGTTGAAAAATACCGTGGCTGTAGCGAACCCGGTAAGTAATACCCTGATCCTGCATTGCGCTGCCGCCTTGCTGGGTAAAAAAATAACGGTCAGCTGTTATAATACCAATGGCAACATGGTGCTGCAGCAAACGCTTACGGTCGATAAGGCGGTGCAGGACCTTCCGTGTAATCTGGACACCGGCGTTTACTTTTTGCGCGTGACGGCCGCCGGGCAGGCTTTGATTCAGCAAACGATCCTCAAATCATAATAGTTTTCTTTTCCATTCCAAGTAAAAAAACAAAACAAAAGCATGAAAAAAATTAAACTCATGATGGTCGCTGCAGGCGCATTGTTTGCCTTGACACCGGCAGTGAATGCACAAACAACCTTGCTGCATTACTGGAATTTTAACGGCATCACCACTGCCTATCACAACCCGTCTATCCCGGCAATACACGCCAGCTATTCCGCCATCGATACCAACAGCGCCAATGTTGTTTATCATTTGGCTACTGGCGCTTCCAGCACCTATGCGGGGTATATCGACAATGTAGCGGGCGATACGATGAATGCCCGTATGAGCGCCGTTGCGGGCAACGCACTGCGGCTCCGCAACCCGAGCGACAGTATGGAGCTGCGTGTGTACGCGCCTACAACAGGCTATAACGGTGCGGTTTCCATCAAGTATGAAGTACAGTCGTCCAGCACTACCAGCGGCCAACTCGCCCAGCTTTTCGATTTCAGTACCGACAGCGGCGCAACCTGGAAGACAACCGGCATGAGCATGACAATCGATTCTATCAGTCAAGCTCAGTTTCAAGGTACTTCCTGGGGACTCATTGCGATTAATTTTACCGATACAACTGTTCGGAATAATGCAGGATTCGTATTCCGTGTCAAATTTGCGGGTAACACTTCGCTTACCAGTGGCAATAACCGGTTCGATAATATGACCGTTGAATCAACTGCTACTACCACCGTTCCGACTGCTGTAAGCAATGTTGTTGCGGGCGAAGAGCAATATGTACTTTATCCGAATCCAACCACGGATAATATTCATATCGTTACGCCGGAAGCGGGTACAAAAACTGTTTCTGTGTATAATGTATCGGGCAGGAAGGTCGCATTCATGACCTCGTCTGATAAAGAAATAATGGTGTATACCGCCGCTTTGCCGCAAGGCGTCTACTATGCTTATATCGCATCCGGAAACCATACGCAGGTAATCCCGTTTGTGAAAAACTAAATTCCTACGAGGAAGATTGCAGCGGTAAAACAGGTGGTTTTTGTGCCACCTGTTTTTTTTGTTTTTACCCAGGCTATATTAAGAAATTGTTACTCCAGAAAGTCTTCACAATTGTTTTTCAACTTGCATGCAGTTGGTTAAGCGGTAAAGGCCGGCAATAATGCCCGCGCATATTTTACAACTGCCAGCTAAGTTTTCCCAAAACAATCAACAAATAAAATGGATTTCGTCAAAAATGCCGTATTAGCTGTCGCTTTACTAAGCACCACATTTTCCTACGCACAAAAAACAAATTACCGTGTCTTACAGTCATTCCCGGTAGCGGGTAATGAAAAATGGGATTACCTGGCCATCAATCCCGAAAACAATCATCTGTATATCGCGCATGGTTCGCAGGTGAATATTGTCAACAGAACTTCCGGCGACTCCGTCGGAATGCTCGGCAATACCAGCGGTGCACACGGTGTGGCCTTTGTTCCTTCGCTTCATAAAGGTTTCCTGAGCAATGGCAAACTCAATACGGTGACGGTTTTCGATATGCAGACCAATGCAGCGATCACGCAGATACCAGTAGGACAAAATCCCGATGCAATTATGTACGAGCCTGTTTCTGGTTATATTTTCGTGGGTAATGGGAAAAGTGCCAGCATGAGTGTCATCGATCCCAAAGAAAATAAGGTTGTGAAGAACCTCGATTTAGGCGGAAAACCCGAAACCGCCGTCGGCGACGGAGCCGGAAAATTATACGTGAATATTGAGGATAAAAACGAAATTGTAGTGGTAGATGTAAAGACGTTGGCAGTGGAAGCACATTGGTCTCTGGGCGCTGGTAAAGCCCCGTCTGGGCTGGCCATCGATCCAAAACAGATGAAGCTTTTTGCAGGCTGCGACAATGAAAAATTGATCGTAGTAGATGCAAGGACAGGAAAAGCGGTGCAGGAATTGCCAATCGGAGAAGAATGTGATGGCGTGGCATTTGACCCGGGTACGCAACATGTTTTTAGCGCTAATGGCGAAGGAACGCTCACCGTTATTGCCTGTAACGCCGATGGAAAATATTATGTCGCGCAAAACGTAAAGACACGTAAAGGTGCGCGTACGCTGACTGTCGATCCGCTTACCCATAAAATCTATTTGCCGGTAGCAGATGTGACAACTGCTTCCGGAAGCAAGCCAATATTTAAACCGGGCACTTTCCGGGTGTTGGTTGTAGGGTTATAATGTAGTCGTAAAAATATTGTCCGGGAATATGAAGATCCTGATCGTAGAGGACGAAGCGCCGCTTAATAAAAGCATTGTGGAATATCTTTCTTCACAGAAATACCGTTGCGAGTCGGTTATGACTTACGCAGACGCGCTGGAAAAAATTGAATCACACCAATACGATTGTATCGTGCTCGACATTATGTTGCCTGGCGGCAGCGGCATTAAACTGTTGCAGCAATTGCGCGAAACCGAAAAGGAAGTCGGCGTCATCATCATATCGGCACGCGATCAGATAGACGATAAGATTGCCGGACTGAAGCTGGGTGCGGATGACTACCAGACCAAACCTTTTCACCTGGCCGAGCTGAGCAGTCGTGTTGCAGCTATTATTCGACGAAAAAACCTTTCGGGAAGCAATATGATACGCTTTGAAGAAATTGCGATCGATGTAAACGCCAAACAGGTAACCGTGAATGAACAGGCCCTGACATTGACCCGCAAAGAATATGACCTGCTGCTGTATTTCATCATCAATAAAAACCGGGTATTGTCAAAAAGCGCGATAGCGGAACATCTCTGGGGCGACAACATGTACCTTGTGGATAATTACGATTTCATGTATGCGCATATTAAAAATCTTCGGAGAAAGCTGTTGAAATCAGGTGCGGGCGATTATATCCGCAGTCTTTACGGCATGGGCTATAAAATTTCCGTGAAATGAAACTCCTCACGAGATACAGTCAGTTGAATATCGCGGCTACCATCGGTATTTTTCTGCTGGGCAGCTGTACGTTTTATTTTCTGCTGCGCTATGTACTGATCAATGAGCTCGACAGTACGCTTTACACCGAGCAGCAGGAAATCACGGAATATGCCAGGGAGCACCATGCGCTGATGGAAATTCTGCCAGCCAACGATCAGTTTATTACCTATCGCATGGTAGACAAGCCCGTGTCGCAACGTTTCAGCAACACACAATTAGTCGTAGACCAGCAGCCAGAACCATTCAGGGCAGTTGTATTTGGCCTGAATATAAATGGCCGCAACTACCTGATAACGGTTAGTAAGCCCTTGAAAGAAACACAGAAACTGCTAGCCATTATTATCCTGGTATCTGTTTTGATGATTGCGCTGGTATTGCTGGTGAGTTCGCTGATCAACCGGCGCTTGCTGCACAGGCTCTGGCAACCGTTTTACAATACGATCGAAAAAGTAAAAGGATACAAGGTGGCTCAGAAAGGATTGCTGGAACTGGAGGAAACAAAGATCGACGAATTTTCTTTGCTCAATCAGAGTATTACCGCGATGACCGAAAGGGTACAACAAGACTATGCTTCGCTGAAGGAATTTACCAGCCATGCGGCACATGAAATGCAAACGCCGCTCGCCGTGATCAGGGGAAAACTGGATATGTTAGTACAGAATGAAGCAGTGTTGAAAAGTAATCCCGCGCAGATATCCGATATAGAAAAAGCGGTACATAAGTTGTCGCGTTTATACCAGGCATTGCTGCTATTGACAAAAGTAGAAAACGGTCAATTTGTTTTAGACGAACCGGTAGCTGTGCATGAGATCATCGAAGAAAAACTGATCGAGTTTTCGGAGCTGATTGGATCCCGAAAGCTGGAATCCTTTGTAGACTTACAACCTACGGATATAGTCTTTCATAAGCAACTGGCAGAAATTGTGATTGGCAATTTGTTCTATAATGCAGTTCGCTACAATAAAAACGGTGGAAAGATCGAAATTAATTTAGCCGCAGACCGGCTGTCGATCTGTAATACATCTGCTGTTTCTGTGTTGGATAACGAACGACTGTTTCAACGTTTTTACCGACATGCGGAGGTAAAGGAAGAGGGGAACGGGCTGGGCCTTTCCATTGTAAAACAGATCTGCGATATGGCAGGGTACCGGCTTTGTTATTTTTATACCGAGGATAAAATGCACCGGTTCGAAGTGCTGTTTTAGGATAGGCTAATGAAAGTTTTGCTTTTTCTGACAGACTGGTTAGACTAAAATATAGGCCTTTAAGACTGCAGGTCTGTGGAGACACAGGAGTCTTGGAAACTCCTGCGTCAGCATTGTTACCAATAAATCAGCGATCAAAAAAACAATGATCTGTGATTTTTATTTCTTCTTCCGCTTCTGGTCTTTCTTTGCTTTCTCTTCTTCTTCCAGCAGTAGTCGCCAATTGTCGTTGGGAATATCTTCGGTGAGTTGCACGGTTTCAAAATAGTCGGCTTTGTCCACCTTCATCACGTTTACTTTTTTGTCCATATACTTTTCGATGGCATCCAGCAATGGTTTTTCTTCCGGTGCGCAAAATGAAACAGCATGCCCTTTCTGTACCCCCCGACCGGTACGGCCTACACGGTGTACATAGTTTTCGGGGTCTTCCGGCAGATCATAATTCACCACATAATCTACATTCGGAATATCGATGCCACGGGCGCTCACATCGGTAGTGATCAGCATTTTTACCGTGTTCGCTGTTTTAAATTCATTCAGTACATTCAGGCGATCATCCTGCTCCATACCACCATGCATCATGATGGAATCGATGGCTACTCGTTTCATGGCGTTGTGCACCCGTTCTGCACGCACTTTGGTACGTACAAATACGAGGATTCTCGCTTCCGGCAACTCTTTTACCAATCGCTCCAGGAAAAAGCGTTTATCATCCATTCCGATAAATGCCACCGAATGGTTGATGTTTTTAGACACCGGATCTTTGGGCGATATCTGGATACGGATCGGGTTGCGTACCAGCGAGTATGCCAGGTCTTTAATTTCCTTGTCGATGGTCGCCGAGAAAAATAAGGTCTGATGTTTGCGCGGCAGGAAACGGATCACGTCCTGGATATCCTTGATGAAACCGAGATCCAGCATCAGGTCAGCTTCGTCCAGCACCAGTATTTCCGCCGAACGGATATCAATATATTGCTGATTGATCAGGTCGAACATGCGGCCGGGGGTGGCCACCAATATGTCCACACCTTTATCCAGCTTTTTGATCTGCGGGTCCTGGTCCACTCCTCCAAACAAACCCAGCACTGAGAGGCGGGTGTATTTACAGAGTTTTTCAAACACTTCGGAGATTTGCATCGCCAATTCTCGTGTCGGCACCATTACCAGGCATTTTACCTCCTTTGGTCCTTTGCGTTGACGTTGCAGCAAAAGATGAATGATAGGAATTGCAAACGCTGCTGTTTTGCCGGTACCCGTCTGTGCAATCGCCAGTACATCATCTCCTTTCAAAATAGAAGGGATGGCACGAAACTGTATATCGGTGGGCCTTTTGAAGCCAAGTTCTTCCAGGCTTTGTTTAATTTCAGGCGCTATATTGTATTGTTCAAATTTCATTGTAAAGTCAAAATCAAAAGTGAAAAGTCAAAAAGCCGAAAGCTAAAAGCTGCTCGTCTTGTCATGCTGAGCGGAATCGACTCAGATAGCAGACATCGGCGATTTTTAATCGGCCGGGCAATGCTTGAAAATCGCATCGCTCAACATTTCTTCCAGCGGCTGGTAAGGGGCAGGGCAGGCTTCCGGCATGGTGATGCGAAACACATCCCCATCGCGCTGCATATGAAAGCGGACCTGCTCGCCTTCGTACTGACAATACACCTGAAACAGGTTGAGGTCCTTGATATTCATAGGATGAAAGGCAAACTCAATATTATTTCCGTCTAAAGGCAATACGGTTTTAAAACGCTGGATCATGCGGCAAAGATAACCAAACCACAAGAGAATAAGCCCGCGGCGCCAAAAGCCGCTAATATGTCTAATTTTGAAGCATACGAAGCAAGGATGGAATCAGCTGGCAAAGCACGGAAAATTATTCATATCGATATGGATGCATTTTATGCATCTATCGAGCAGCGCGACCATCCCGAGTACCGTGGCAGGCCAATTGTTGTAGGTGGCTCACCCGAAGGACGGGGCGGAGTGGTGGCAACGGCGAGTTATGAAGCCCGGAAATTTGGTATTCGTTCGGCAATGCCTTCCAAGCGGGCGCAACAATTGTGTCCTGAAGTGCTGTTCGTCCGTCCGCGGTTTGATGTGTATAAAGACGTGTCGCAAAAGCTCCGGGCTATTTTCAGCCGTTACACCGATCTTATAGAGCCACTTTCGCTCGACGAGGCCTTTCTCGACGTTTCAGAAGATAAACTCGGCATCGGTTCTGCAATCGAAATTGCGAAACAGATCAAACAGGCAATCAAAGACGAATTGCAGTTGACAGCATCAGCAGGTGTCTCAACCAATAAGTTTGTAGCGAAAATTGCTTCCGATATGAATAAGCCCGACGGACTTACATTTATTGGTCCTTCAGGTATCGAGGATTTTATGGAAAAACTGCCGGTCGATAAGTTTTTCGGCGTAGGAAAAGTGACTGCAGCCAAGATGAATGGCATGGGCTTACATACAGGCGCTGATCTGAAAAAGCTTTCGGAAACGGAAATGACACAACGTTTCGGGAAGGTGGGCCGTTTTTATTATAATATTGTCCGTGGTATCGATAACCGGGCGGTGCAACCACATCGTGAAACTAAATCGCTGGGTGCAGAGGATACATTTCCTGCAGATCTTACCAATATCGACAGCATGTTCGCGGAGTTGGCCGAAATTGCAGAGACCGTAGCGGAGCGCCTCCGGCGCCATGGTTTAAAAGGCCGCACAATTACGCTTAAGATCAAGTATCATGATTTCCGGATTATTAACCGAAGTCATTCTTTTGCCGAACCGGTAGATGATTATGAAACCATTGTCACCACTGCGCAGCAGCTCCTGTTAAGCACAGAACCCGAAGAACACCGCATCAGGTTGCTGGGGATTTCGCTTTCTAATTTTGGCGAATCAAGGCCGGGACGAAAATCAAACCCCGAACAACTTTCTCTTTTTTGACTGCCGCTACCATTCTTTACATGAAAGCCATTTTTCCTCATGATAGGTTTTTAACCGTTCAACCAGGTTTCGGAAATCTGACCTAGGAATGATTCGTTGCCTGTCAGTAAAGCCAGTCGCTCGATGACACGCTCCACCAGCGCATCAGGGCAGGAAGCTCCGCTGGTGATCATTACGCGAAGCGGTGTTTTTTCCGGGAGATAATTTTTCGTTTCTGATTCAGTATGGCTATGGAGATCGAAATGACGAACCGTATCCTGATCTACCAGGCAAGCTTCTTCTTTGATAAAATAGGTAGGCAGTTTTTCTTCACAGAGCTCCACGAGATGCGAAGTATTGGAGCTGTTGTAACCGCCGATCACCAAAGCCAGATCTGCCTGATGTTCCAGCATGCCTTGTACGGCACTCTGATTATCGTTGGTAGCGTAGCAAAGTGTATCGCGTGTATCGGCAAAACGCTCGCCGGCATTTTCGGGAGCTACCTGGTAACGCGCCAGTATTTCCTGTTTCAGGTAATCTGCAATCGCCTGCGTTTCGCTGGCCAGCATGGTGGTTTGGTTGACCACGCCGATGCGCTGCAGGTCTGTCGCTACATCAAACCCTTCTGAGAACTGACCCGCGAAATCTGTATAAAATTGTTGCGCAGGCAGCGCACCGGTAATGAATTGGGCAAGATGTATGGCTTGTGCCATATCTTTTACAACAACCGTCGGTGTTATATCCTGGCTATGCGAAAAAGTAGCGCGTGTTTCCTCGTGTTTTGGTTTGCCATGTACCACGATGGTATAACCGTCTTTGCCTATTTTTTCGGCGCGGTTCCATACTTTTTCTACAAATGGGCAAGTGGTTTCGTAACGAGCCGGCTCAATGCCGATAGAACGCAGTTGGGCTTCGAGCTCAAGCGTGGTGCCAAAAGCAGGAATAATGACTATATCGTCACTGTTGAGGTCTTCCCAGCTCATGAGCATTTTACCACCGGTATCCATAATAAAACGAACGCCGAGGTTTTGCAGATCGGCATTTACGCCTGGATTGTGAATCATTTCGCTCAGAAGAAAAATACGTTTGCCCGGATTTTCCTCTACCGCACGAAACGCAATCTCAATGGCATTTTCCACACCATAGCAAAACCCGAAATGACGGGCCAGGATGACTTGGAGTGAACCGATCGCTAATACAGTCGGCGCAAAATCCTTTTTCATCTTATCGGCCGATTTTCTTTTTTGCTTGATGGCAGTAACCAGGGGGCTGCGATAGTGTGCCGGAACGTTAAATGACTTCATGTGCGTTAATGAACCGCAAAGTTACGTTGATACGTCGAAAGGTTAATAAGTTAATGGGTTAAAACCTTAATTCATTACCTGCCCCCACCCGCCATTCTTGCGATTGTTTATATGGCTATTATTTAATTTCTACCTGGCTGATTTGTAGTGTTAATCGACTATGAGATTAGGGCGTTGCGTTTAAGTAGTGACTGATCCGCCTGTTGCGCCTATTAACCGTAACGGGCAATGAGCATTAGCTGCGTACCCGGGTCAGTTTCACGTCCATGCCCGGTTTTACCTGCATGAGGCCGGTAGTGAGTATGGTGTCACCCGCATGCAAACCTTGCAACACCAAGACCTTGTCAGTAGTACGGTCGCCGATAATTACGGTGTTAAGTTTGGCTTTACCGTCTTTAACGATGGCCACTTTTTTATCGCGCGTAGTTGGGATAATGGCCTGGGAAGGGATGAGGATGGCATCGGCTTCCGTATTGAATGGAATCATCACATGCGCAAATGAACCGGAAACCAGTTTGTTGTCGCTATTGCCTACCAATGCCCGCACCTTGATGGTACGGGTGGTAGGGTCGGCGCCGGGATCGATTGCACTGATCTTTCCGGTGAGCGTATCCAATGTGCCGTCGACGTTAAATGAAACTGTGTTGCCGACTTTCAGATTTTCGCGGTATTGATCGGGAACGGTAAAATCCATTTTCAGTGGATTGACCTGCTGTAAATTTGCCACGATCGTAGTGGTGGTAATTACTGCACCAGGGCTGATATTACGAATGCCAATCTTCCCGTCGAATGGCGCTGCTATTTTTGTTTTTTGCAGCAGCGCACGTTGATACGCGATATCAGCATCTATTGATTGAATTTGTGTTTGGGTGGTTTCATAATCCTGGCGACTGATGCCGCCGATTTTCAGCAGGTCGCTCTGGCGTTTTTCCATTTTTACCTGTAGATCGCGCTGGGCCTGCAATTTTTGGATCTGTGCAATAATGTCTGCATCGTAGAGCTGTACCAGTAACTGACCTTTTTTTACAAAGCCGCCTTCTTTGAAATAGATCTGGGTAACGCGGCCGCTGATTTCAGGATGAATGTCTACCACTTCGTTTGGAAGCAGCGAACCGCTGGCAGCATAGTCATTGTTGTATCGTTGTGTGGTCACTACCCAGCCTTCGGCCTTCAGCGATTTCGGCGCACCTTGTGCTTTAGCTTTGCTGGCGTCCGTTTTGTTTCCCTGGCAAGCCGTAATAGAGGAAACAACAGCGATTCCGACAAAAGCTGCAAAAAATTTATTAGGAAAAAAATGCATTCACGTTGCTTTTACAGGTAATTTAGAAATAGAGAAACAAAGATAGGACTTGAACGGCTCGCTCTGGTTTAAATCTGCCTGACTATGAGTTACAGAAATAAATTGATCATATTGGCGATACTTGTAATGCTCGTGGCTGCGATGCAGTACATCTTGCCCAATAATCCTCACATGGTCAATGTGTACAATGTGTATATATTTCGTCCGTACCAATCGTTCCGGAATATGTTGCTGGGAAAAATTCCGATCAGTGTGGGAGATATACTCTACCTGATACTGGGCGTATTGGTTTTATTAACAATTGTGCGGTGGTTTTATTTTGTGTTTAAATTCAAAACACATAAACATTATCTCGGGCATCTGTATATCCGCTGCATGATTTCTCTTTGCATTGCGTATGTCTTGTTTTTTGTAGGCTGGGGCGGTAATTATTATAAACCTTCGCTGGCGGAATACTGGAATTTGCAAGTGCCGAAGCCTTCCAGGCAGACAGATACTTTACTGATCGCCTACGATCATTTGCTGATCAATAAGCTCAACGAGTATGCTGCCCATTACAGAGATCTTAGTTTTCGGCAGGTAGACCGGCGGGCACAGAGCTATTACAAAGCGTTTACAGATGGCAAAACAAAATTGCATGGGCTTAATGCCAAACCTTCCATTTTTGGTTATATGATGCAGTATTTCGAAATACAAGGCTATTATAATCCTTTTACGGGAGAAGCCCAGGTAAACCGGTACCTGCCATCGTTTATGCTGCCATTTGTCGTTTGCCATGAAATGGCACACCAGTCGGGCATAGCGGCAGAGGGAGATGCCAACCTGCTCTCGTATGCGGTTTGCACGGCAGTAAAAAAAGATACGGCATTCGGGTATTCTGCCTATTTCAACCTGTGGCTGTATGCGCATTCACGTTTGCGCGCCTGGGATTCGACAGTGGCAAATACACTTAAGAAGCAACTGAACCAGCTTTCCCTGGCGCACCTGGACACCTTACGCGCTATCAGGAGACGGTACCGCAGCGAAGTCAGCGATTATTCCGGTTGGTTGTATGACGGGTATTTACGCATGCATAACCAGAAGGAAGGCATAGCCAGTTACAGTACGGTTGTGATGAGCGCCTGGGCTTGGGATGAGCAGCAGAAGCGGAGTACGGATTGGATGATCCGGATTCCATGACCCCGCAAAAAAGCCATAGAAAATAGAATGTCGCAAATTGTTTTTCTTTTCGAAGTTCATCTAGTTTTGCAGTTATGGATGCCGGCACTATTTTAAAAAGCACCTCATTGCTCAATGACACTATTTTCGAAAATGCCACTATTCTTATCATAGAGCATAACGAAAACGGTGCGGTGGGGTTCGTGATCAACAGACCTTTTGATCGAAAACTAAACGACCTGGAAGAATTTAAACACAGCATTCCTTTTAATTTACATGATGGCGGCCCGGTAGATCGCGAGCATCTTTTCTTTATACATCAACGTCCCGATCTCATCAAAGACGGTGTGCACGTACACGACAATATTTATTTCGGCGGCGATTTCAAAACCGCTGTAAAGCTCATCAATGAGCATATGCTCACGGAAACGGATATCAAAATTTTTATCGGCTATTGCGGCTGGGATGCCCATGAACTCGAAGCTGAAATAACAGAAGGCAGCTGGAATATTGGGTCAGTCGTCAATGGCCAATGGTGAATGATCTCCTTAGTCTTCGCTCAAGATGACAGGGATGCTGAATCAATCTGATGTCGCGATGGGAAACCAACTTTTTTAAGGAAACGATATTGAATGGGGAATGGTCAATACCCCCGTTGTCATGCTAAGCCGAGTCATAAAATCTGCTCCAGTAACAAAAAAGCCCCGCATTGCGAGACCTTTCTGTTTTATCAAAACATCTGATGTTTTATATTTCGTAGAATATTTAGCCCTTATACTCCCCCCAAACACCGCGCAGCGTATCGGCGATTTCGCCAAGGGTGCAGAGGTTCTCTACCGCTTCTATGACAGCAGGCATCAGGTTTTCCGAGCCCAGCGCACAACGTTTGATTGCCTCAAGGCTGGCGGATGCTTTAGCTGAATCGCGTTTTTCACGCAGTTGTTGCAATTTTTCCATCTGAACCTGTCGGATCGAGTCATCGATTTTAAATACCGGTGTATCACTCATTTCTTTCGAAGTGAATTTATTGACGCCGACTATGATCTTTTGCCCGTCTTCGATTTCTTTATTGTAGATATAGGCAGAACGTGCAATTTCGTCCTGGATAAAGCCTTGTTCGATCGCTTTTACCGCACCGCCCATTACATCGATCTTATCCATCAGTTTTTGTGCAGCCGCTTCTACTTCGTTGGTCAGCGATTCCACAAAGAAAGAACCTGCCAGCGGATCAGCTGTTTGTGTAATGCCACTTTCAAATGCTACAATTTGTTGGGTACGCAGGGCAATGGTAGCAGCTTCTTCGGTAGGCAAAGACAGCGCTTCGTCGTAGCCGTTGGTATGCAATGATTGTGTGCCGCCCATTACAGCCGCCATCGCCTGGATCGCTACGCGAACGATATTGTTTTGTGGTTGCTGGGCTGTTAGTGTGCTGCCGCCGGTTTGTGTGTGGAAACGCAGCATTTGTGCTTTCGGATCGGTAGCGCCAAGTTCTTTAGTGATATTAGCCCACATGCGTCTTGCTGCACGGAATTTAGCGACTTCTTCAAACAGGTTGTTATGTGCATTAAAGAAGAAAGAAAGACGTTGCGCAAATACATTAATGTCGAGTCCTTTTGCAATGGCCGCCTGTAAATAGGCTTTACCGTTTGCAAGCGTAAATGCCAGCTCTTGTACCGCATTAGAACCCGCTTCGCGGATATGATAGCCGGAGATTGAAATCGTATTCCATTTCGGAACTTCTTTGCTGCAATATTCAAAGATGTCGGTAATAATGCGCATCGATGGCTCCGGTGGATAGATATAGGTACCGCGGGCGGCATATTCTTTCAGGATATCGTTCTGGATAGTGCCTGATATCTTTTTGATGTCGGCGCCCTGCTTTTTTGCCAATGCGATGTAAAATGCCAATAGGATAAAACCGGTTGCATTAATCGTCATCGACGTAGAGATGTCTTGCAGCTTAATGCCGTGGAACAGGCGCTCCATATCTTCCAGCGAATCAATTGCGACACCTACTTTACCAACCTCGCCTTCCGACATTACGTGGTCGGAATCATAACCGATCTGTGTCGGGAGGTCAAATGCGACGGAAAGCCCCATTACGCCCTGGCTCAGCAGGTAGTGATAACGTTTGTTCGATTCTTCTGCCGTACTGAAGCCTGCGTATTGACGCATCGTCCACAAACGGTCGCGGTACATGGCTGCGTGTACACCACGGGTAAATGGAAATTGCCCCGGCTGTTCGGTCATTTCTACCGGTTGGTCATAAACCTGTTTGATCACTATACCGGAATCGGTAACGAATTTTTTATCTGACATTTCTAACTATTGACAATTTGAGATTGAATATTGGTGTGATTGGACTCCTTAAGTCCCCAAAGGCAAAGAGCGCTCAAAGCGACTCACATGACAAAACAGGGGCAAGCTTTATATTTTCAGTCTTTACTACACGCCCATACTTCCGTAGGAAAGAACTTTTTTAGCTTCGTCATTAATAATCTGCAAAGCCACATCAGTAGGCAGTTCGCCTTCTACCGAAATCAGGTACTCAACAATGCGTGCATGCAATTCTTTGGCAGGCGCCGCGCTATTGAGCTGTTGGGCAATCTGGTTGATCATATTCAATTCCTGTTCTTTTACGCTTTTCACGGTACTCCACACGGCTTGTGTTACATATACCTGCTGCGATAGATTGTGTTCAAACTCTACATTAATATTATAGATCAGCATTTGCTGCAATTCGCTTACGGTCATGCCGGGTTCATAAATGCGTGGCACCAGCTGACGAGGATGAATACGTTCAATAAACAATACCAGCCGTTCGTACGCTGCCAAACGCAGTTTGATCGTTACATCGTTGGTGTCTTTGAGTAAAGCCAGTTGCTTTTTCTGTATTTCTGTCACCAGGAATTTCTGAACGATGAAATAACAGGCACCGAGCACAATAAGAGCGGGTAAAATGTATTTTAATATTTCGATGAGCGTACTTGTGTACATGCAGTAAAATTTGGGCGACAAAATAAGACGTTTTTTCGATTCTCTTTTTATTACAAAAAAGCCTCATGTTGTTGCGCTATTTCTACAATCAAAATGAGCAATCTTCAAGTTCTGGCATGGTGTTTATGTCTCCTGTTTTTATTAAATAGCTGAAAAAGAGTTAGTTATTTGTCGAGGTGTAGCATTAACAAGCTGGTATTCATTGCTGGCAGAAAATTGCTAATGGTTTATGCAAAACTGATTTTTATGTTGACAGATAAAAATTTTCAACCGGATAATAACAACAGACAGGGTAAAAAGGCGCAAGTTCCATTCATGAATACGATGGTGGAGGTAATGAATAAATCAGTTCGTATGGGCTATGTCGATAACTTCAACGTGACGAAGAGGGGCTTGTATTCACTGGGTAAAAGCCGTTACTATCGCCCTGAACAGGTAAAAGTGGTAAACTTCTACCGATTCGAAGGTCAGTCTGACCCCGCCGACAATGCGATCCTTTACCTGATCGAGACTACCGACGGACAAAAGGGCACCTTGACCGATTCTTATGGTGCCTATGCCGATGCTTCCGTGAACGCGTTTATTAAGGAAGTAGAAAACATTGAAAAGAAAATCAGCGACAGCCAGAAGGGGCGTTGTTAGTGACCTAATTTCTGGGTTTGTACAGGTGCATATGGAAAAAAGCCGTGCGGCATTGCGCACGGCTTTTCTATTAGCCAATATGTTAAGAGGTTAAGGGTTAAACGAGCGGCGAATCGACCTTTTACCGAATGAACCAATTCAGCTTTCCAAAGGGAAATACAATTTGAATGTTGCGCCTTCATCAGTTAAGCCGTCTGCCAGGATGTAACCCAGGTGGTTGGCCATTACACGCTGGCAAATAGCCAGTCCGGTGCCTTTTCCTTCGTATTCTGAACGTTGGTTGTGCAAACGCTGAAACAGCAGGAACATTTTGTGCATAAATTTATTGTCGAACCCGATTCCGTTATCCGTTACCGTTACTTTGTAAAACACCTTATCTACCAGGTTTTGATTGATGCCTGCCAGCTCAATTCCCGTTACTTTTTGACCGCTGATGCGGATATTTAAAGGTTTCCCTTCTTTCGAAAATTTGATGGCGTTATCGATTAGCGCTTTAAAGAGCAACTGCAATTGTCCCGGGTATCCGTTAATACTGATTAAGGGAGTCACTTGTATCAACGACTGTTTTTGTTTGATCTTTTGATCGAGGTCCAGCAGCACGTCCTTGACTACGGCATTGAGCGAGGTTTGTTGCTTTTCGCCTGGGTTCTGCACCAGGCTGGTCAAATCGCCCAGGTCATCGATCAGTTCCTGCATCCTGCTGGCTGACGCCTGTATGCGTTCCAGCGAATTCACGGTTTCCTGGTCGGCAATCTTTTTCTGATAAAGGATCTTATTGATAAAAACCTGTATTTTCCGTAGCGGTTCTTTCAGATCGTGCGAAGCGGCAAAGGCAATTTGCTCGAGTTCAGAATGCGATCGCTGCAGGTCAATCAGTTTTACCTGTAGTTCTTCCTGGTACTTAAAACGTTTGTTCAGCTCGCGCATCATGATCACAAACAGGAACAGCGTCACAAAACTGAAAATGAAAAAAAGGTATTTGATGCTCGAGTAAGTGAGTTGCTGGTATGCCGTTTTTTGTTTCATGCGGTCTGCCAGTAAGCCTTTTTCCCGGTCTTTCATCCGCTGTATATAATACTGGATCTGCAGCACGTCTACCTTTCCTTTATCATAAGTAGGCGGCAGCGAGTCTGATTTAGCGGTGTCTTTGTAGGCGATATCTGCATTCAGATTCTCGATCCGGTTTACTAGATAACTCCGTATCCAAATTAAATCCTGATGCGAGTCTTCATTATCAATAACGAGTTTTTTAATTTTTTCCGTAATCGGGAAAATATTGGAGATAATTGGTTTCAACGTCTTCAGGTATTGACTGTCGCGCGTCAGCAAATAACCTCTTTCGTTTTTGTCGATATCCTTCAGCATAATTTCCATACTGTCGAACTGCGACATTACGTCATAGGTATGTTCAACCATCTGCGAGTAATTGCTGAGCGTGTTAAACCGCTTGACGGCGTAAAACGCGAGCATTACCATTATGGCGAAAGAGAGGGTGAAAGGAACGATGATAAACCGGAGTCTTTTCTTCATGTGCTTTATCAAACCTACATAAATTTTAGAAGCTAATAAATTACTTAGTAGTTCAGCGTGGGCGGTTGATAGCGAAAGCGTATTTTTTAATAACCGTTCTTACGAAAAAATACTTGTTTGCTTAAGCGTTAATATGGATAAGCAGCGATAACTATATGTTTATTAGGATTGTAGAAAGCATTCCCCAATTTTCGAGGTGGGCAACAAGATGAGAAGATGTTTAGATACAGATGTATATTTATATTAATTTGTAATTTATTTGTCATTAGGTTGTTAATAATTTTTTAGAAAAATGAAAACTTTGGCTTCATGCTTGATTTATATAAATCGTACGGAGCGCACTTCTCAACACTATAAAAGCAACTTTCTATGATTTCGCAGCAACAAACACAGAAACAACTATTAAAGATCTTGCCTCAGCAAATTCAATTGTTGAACCTGTATTTTTTGAATGCGCAGGAGCTGGAGCAGCGGATTATCGCTGAACTGGACGAAAATCCTATTCTTGAAGTAAATGAAAAAACTGAAGAGGATGAGAACGCAGATAAAAACACAGAAATAGAGTCTGTGCAGGATTTTCAGGACTGGGACGAGTACGGTTACGACGATATTCCCGACTATAAGCAGGAGTATCAGAACTATCTGAGTACGGAAGATGTGCCGGAAAAACCACTGGTAAACGTAGATCATTTCAAGGAGGATTTAAAGCAGCAGCTTCGCCTGTTGCATCTTTCTGAACAGGAGTATATCACAACCGAATATCTTATCGATATGCTGAATACACACGGCATGCTCGATAAGCCGATGGACGAAATTGCAGACGACCTGTCGTTCCAGGTGCAGTCGCTCATCGACGTAGAAACACTTGAGAAATCATTAGAGATCGTGCAGTCGCTGGAGCCGATCGGGGTTGGTGCAAGAAGTATACGGGAATGCTTGTACCTGCAGTTGAAGCAAATGAATACCAAACGTCCGGATGTGAAATGTGCATTGAAACTCGTGAGCCATTTTTACGAAGATCTGATGCACCGGCAATTTGAGAAGCTGATGCACCATCTCGGTGTTGATGAAGAAGAATTACGGGTAGTATTGAATTTTATGGGGACACTCAAATTTTATCCGGTAACGGAGCCTGCAGATGCGTTTGAACCGAAGAACACGATCATCCCTGATTTTATTATCAACAAAAATGGGGAACAGATCCAGGTTGCATTATACAGCAGCCGTTCCAACGCCGTTTTTGTAAATCAGACCCTGTACGACCAACTGGCAGAGCAGTGCAGCAAAGGTGACCGGTCTGCAAGTCAATATATCAAAAGCAAATTACAGTCCGCACAATGGTTTGTTTCGGCAGTCCGTCAGCGCGAAGAGACCATGATGCGTATCATGCAGTATATCGTGCATCATCAGCGTGATTATTTTGAAGAAGGAGACATTCGCTTGCTGAAGCCAATGGTGCTGCGTCATATTTCGGAACAAACCGGTCTGGATATTTCTACCATTTCACGCATCACCAGCAATAAATATGCAGAAACACATTTCGGACTGGTATATCTCAAAAACCTGTTCAGCGAAGGTATTGCTGACAAAAACGGCGATGTGATCAGTAATAAAGTGATCCAGTCTGTTATTGAAGAAGCAATTACCAGCGAAGACAAAAAACATCCATACACCGATCAGCAGTTGGTACATATCCTTTCTGCGAAAGGATACAATATCGCACGGCGTACGGTTGCCAAGTATCGGGAACAACTACGTATTCCGATCGCGCAGATCCGTGCTGTAAGGGCATAACGAATAAAAGATTGTATATTTCTGTCACCACACACTACAAATTTAGAACAAGCTATGGCAAACAAAATCCTGGTAATTGACGACGATAATGATATGTGCCTGCTCTTGAACCGTTTTCTGACCCGTCATGGTTATGAAGTGACTGGAAAGAATAATGGACAAGCAGCGATCGACTGGTTGAAACAAAACGAACCTAATCTTGTTCTATGCGATTTCAGACTGGAGGATATGACCGGCGCCGATCTTCTCGTTAAGATCAAAGAAATGCACCCGTCTGCTATCGTGATCATCATTACCGGTTACAGCGACGTGAAAGATGCGGTAGAAGTAATGAAAATGGGCGCATATGATTATGTAACCAAGCCGCTTTTCCCAGATGAAATTTTACTGACGATTAAAAAAGCACTGGAAGAAAGCAGCAGAACAGCTAAGGCTGTAGAAACAGTGGCCGGTAGTGTAAATCACCATCCGGCGGCAGATACGGCAACGCCCAAGGTGAAACTGAATACTGCAGGCGAAGGGTATATTGCGGGCTCCAGCGCTGCTTTTGTGCACATCGCCAAACAGGTGGAGCTGGTGGCGCCAACTAACTATAGCGTTATTATATATGGTGAAAGCGGCAGCGGTAAAGAGGTAATCGCAAAGCTGATCCACGAAAAAAGCAAACGTGCAGGCAAACCATTTATAGCAATCGATTGCGGCGCATTGTCAAAAGAACTGGCCGGCAGCGAACTGTTCGGACATGAGAAAGGATCCTTCACTGGCGCGTTAAATCAAAAAATCGGAAGCTTTGAATTGGCTAATGAAGGAACCATTTTCCTGGACGAGATCGCCAATCTTTCTTATGATATACAAGTGTCGCTGCTGCGCGTAGTGCAGGAACGCAAAATGCGCCGGGTAGGCGGCAATAAGGATATAGAGCTGGACGTACGTATTATCGTAGCCAGTAATGAAAAGCTTTGGGATGCAGCACGAAACGGCAAATTCCGGGAAGACCTTTTTCACCGTTTTAATGAATTCAGCATAGACGTGCCGCCATTGCGCGAGCGCAAAGAAGATATCATGATTTTTGCGCAGCATTTTCTGCAAATGACTAATGCGGAGTTGGGCAAAAATGTAAGCGGATTTTCGAAAGAAGTTGAAGAAATATTTCTGAACTACGTTTGGTATGGTAACCTTCGGGAACTGAAAAACGTTGTGAAGCGCGCCACATTGCTGACTGACGGCGCGTTGGTAGAAGTGAAATCATTGCCATTCGAGATCAGCAATTTCCACAAATTACAATTTGATGTGACCGGTGGTGTCGCCACCACAGCTCCTGCTGAGCTAGCGAAAGCACCCGAAAAAAACATTCCCTTTGAACACAAACTGAAATCGGCCAACATTGATGCCGAGTATGAAGTAATACTCGACGCCCTGAAACAAACGAATTTCAACAAGAGTAAAGCTGCCAAACTGTTGAATATTGACAGAAAAACTCTGTACAATAAAATGAAGCAATACAAAGAATTTAATAATCAATGATCGTATGAAACAGAACGGTGAAGTCTATACCGGCATTGCGTACAACAAACAACCCTACTTTGAAATGACCCGTGAATTGAGCGTTTTAAAGCAACTGGCATCAATGATAAGCTCGCTTGTCTGGGTGTGCGACGTGCAGCAAAATTCCGTCGTGTTTGTGAGCCCTAAGCTCGAGACGCAATTGGGATGGACTGACATGGCCAATGTACCTGCAATGCAGTTTTGGAATTATATTCTTCCAAAGGGAGAGCAAGTAGCAATGATGACCATTGCAGATGCCGCAGTTACGAATGCCGACTATATAGATCAGCCGCTTCAGTGCAACCTGCAACACAGCAATGGCACCAGTATTCTTTATACCGTCCGTTGTGCGCTTTTCAAAACAAGCGATGCCGGAGACGTGTTATTGTTTACCGCAGACAAAGCTGACAGCGTAAGCGAAGAACTGCAGAAAGCTCATCAGGACATTGAAAATAAAATGATTGCCCAGTTGGACGAACTGAATCGTTCAAACCAGGAACTCGAAGAATTTGCCTACGTTGCCAGTCACGATCTCCAGGAACCCTTGCGGAAGATCAGCACGTTTAGCGGCCGTATCCAGTCCAAATATGGAGACGTGTTACAGAATGAAGGAAAAATGTACCTGGACCGTATACTGGTGGCGACTGAAGATATGCGAACACTGATCGACAACCTCCTCGATTTTTCGCGCGTGATCCGTGCCGATCACACTGTTTCAACCGTTGATCTTGGCGCTGTAGTGCAGGATGTAGTGCGCGATCTGGAACTGGTGATCGAAGAAACGAACACTACGATTACGCAGGGTGTGTTGCCGAAAATCACGGGTGTGGGTGTGCAGATGAAACAGCTGTTTACCAACATCATCAACAATGCCATTAAATTCCGTAAGAAAGACACACCTGTACATGTGGATATTCAGCAGGCCCCACTGTATTCGGAAGAGTTGGCCAAATGGAATCTTGCGCCGGAAAAGAATTATTTCAAAATAACGGTCACCGACAATGGTATTGGTTTTGAAGAAGAATATGCCGAACGGATCTTTAAAATATTCCAGCGGCTGCATGGAAAGGCAGAATATCCCGGTTCCGGCATCGGACTTGCCATTTGTAAGAAAATCGTAGATTACCATCAGGGACGCATTTTTGCAGAAAATATCCCCGGACAGGGCGCCCGTTTCACTATTGTCCTGCCGGAAAAAACAGAAAAACAACCACTAAAGAAATGAACGTTCAGGGGCTCGTAAAAATTTTAATTGTCGATGATGACGAAGACGATTTTATCATAACCTCAGATCTGATCAAAGATATAGATGGCGTGTCTTTCCGCATTGACTGGTGCTACCGCTATGTCGATGCGTTAGCGCGCATGCTGCAAAAAGATTATGATCTCTATTTCGTTGACTATCGCATGGGGGCAAAGAGTGGCATGGATCTCCTGCGCGAGGCACATGAAAAAAATATTACAGAGCCAATCATTCTGCTCACCGGTAAGGGGAATTATAAGGTGGATATACAAGCTATGCAACTTGGCGCTGTAGATTACCTGATCAAATCGGAGCTGACTACAGAAAAACTGGAAAGAAGTATCCGTTATGCAATAGAGCGCACGGCCAGTATCAAGGCCATTAAAGCTAACGAGCGAAAGTACAGGAGCATTTTCGAAAAGTCGAAAGACCTGGTATTTCTCGCGGATGAATCCCTTAATTTTATCGATGTCAATGCGGCTTTTGTTTCCTTGCTGGGTTACAGCAGGGAAGAACTGCTCAAGATGAACCTGGTTGATCTGATCGATCAGGCACAGCACAAGCGTTTTTTGCAACAATCATTGCAGACGCGTAAAGAGATTAATGATTGGGAGGTTACACTTGACACCAAGAGCGGAGAACAGAAAGTTTGTATCCTTAGTGCGGTACTGGATGATGATGCTATCGATTATGCGCAGGTACAGGGCATCATACATGATATCACCAATTTGAAGCGTGCCGAGAAAGCCACCTTGCAGGCGGAAAAGCTCGCAGCAGCAGGCCGTTTGGTACGCACATTGGCACATGAAGTGCGCAATCCGCTCAATAATATTACACTCTCGGTAGAGCAGATGCAACAAGAGGTGCGTGACAACGAGCAAGTAGATCTTTATCTCAATATTATTCAACGGAACAGTAAACGCATCAGCGATCTTATCAGCGAATTGCTCAATACATCGAGACCGTCGGAAATTACACTGCAACAATATACTTTTCAATCATTGATCGATGAGATGATTGCTGCGGCTATTGATCGCATTACGCTGAAGAAAATCAAACTAACGCTTAATTATCCGGAAAAAGCCATCACAATTAAGGCCGATAAAGAAAAGTTCAATATCGCGTTGCTCAATATTGTAATCAATGCCATTGAAGCAATGGAGGAGCAAAACGGTATTTTAGATATTTCGCTGTCCGAAACGGAAGATTTGGTTGTGCTGAAAATAACAGACAATGGCTGCGGTATCAGCGAAGAAAATATCAGTCGCCTTTTTGAGCCCTATTTCACGCAGAAAAGAAACGGTGTGGGTTTGGGGTTGGCTTTTACACTGAATATTCTTCAGGCGCATAAAGCAGAACTTGAAGTACGTTCAGCATTGGGTACAGGTACCTCATTTATCATTACGTTCAATAAGCGATCCGAACCGGGTGTAATCAGTGAGTAGCGGAGGAGAATAACAAGGCGTGAGCGGTCTTCCTCCTGAAGATAGCATCCTTCTTATGCTTCCAGGTTAAAGAACGTAGATTTTATTACACAAGATGCAAAGGGGATGGGTTGATAACAATTGCTTTGTACACAAAATCTTTGGCACGGTTTTTAAATTTCATTATGACAACATTAAACGTAACACCATAATGAGAGGACTATTGTACATCATCGCAGTTATACTGGTAATAGGCTGGGTATTGGGAGTTTTTGTCTACAGCGCCGGAGGCTTGATTCATATTTTACTGGTAATCGCCATTATTTCGCTGCTGCTCAGTTTTATTAAACGCGGTACCGTCGACTAGAAGGAATTTGCTTTTATATTTTCAATTAGGGACAATAAGGCCGTGGAAGTTTCCACGGCTTTTCTTATTCTTTTTGCACGCCGAATTAATAGGCATAAAAAAGAGATTGCATACCGCAATCTCTTTTTTTATAGAAAATATATTGTTGTCGCTACCCAGGCATCGGAATTACGCACTCCGAAATCGTCTGTCAGCAATTTAAAATTTAAATCCTAAGGTCACAGCTACGTTGTTGTTGTTATTTTTTACGGTAGCCGTTGGTACTACCACGTTCGGATAAGGTAGCGTGTAAGGCTGGTCCTGGCTGGAGTACATGCTGTGTACATAACCGATGTCGATAAATGTATGCGGGAATCGGAAGCCAAGGCCGGCTGAAATATCAAAACGATCAGATCCGGAATAGTCGTACGTCGATTTGTATGGGCTACCATAATAGCCGAAGCCACCACGGAAACTCATCATATCAAAGCGGAATTCACAACCGGCTCTAAAGTTAAACGCACCCTGGTAGGTATTCTTGATAATATTGTTGATCTGCTGTTCATAATCTCTGAAATCATTCATATGGTAACGCATCGAATGATAATCTACATATTCCGCATCTGCCGTAATGAAGCCTACTTTACCCAATAGTGCCGATGCGCTCAGCAATCCTCTCCAGGGAGTGGTAAGCCCGTAATTAAAATTCTGATGTGCCGTAAAAGATGAAATCGGACCGGACTGATCGCCAAAATAAACGGCTTTCAGGTTTCGGGTATCGGAAACGACGCTATAGTCCGTATTGTCATACATGGAATAGGCGGTAGGCGTATGAATCGCACCGCCGATGCGGAACTGATCACTGACCTTATAAATAAACCCTAGTTTCAGATTAATACCAAAACCGTTTGTAGTTAAATATTGGCTGTAATTGAAACTGCCGAAAAACTGGTCCTGATCCGGCGTCAACACATTGGTTTCGGTTATGGATGACTCCTGGTGAAAATTTATAAACGGCAAGCCGATTGTGGCGCCCAGCATTAATTTTTCTTTATAGTTGCCACCAAAGGAAAGTACCATTTCGTTCACGCCACCTCTTTCAGAAACCGTTTTACGTTGTATAACCCCTTGCTGCCAGGCCACAATTGTACCGTATGAATTCATATCCGCACTGTATACACTACCGGTATCGACGAGGTACGTTTTGTATCCCAGTTGCGCCAGGCTACCAGCCGGAAAATTTGCATAGCCATATCCTAAATTCTGGTTGGCATCTACTACCATTGGTTCACTGGCGGAGCTCGTGTTGTTATATCCTTTGTAGTTATAATTCCGCGTGAAATCTGCAAGGCGATTAACACCAATACCGAACGATACTGATTTCCAATTACTGTTTTTATACCGGCGTCCTTTTTGTGCTGTAGTAAATACGGCGCCAACGTTGTTGAAGTTAAAACGCGTTCGGTTATCTCCAAATGAGCCGGTATTACCATTCGTGCCTGTATAAGTACTGTTGGCGCTATTGATTTTTAATGAAGGCGTGAACATGATTTCCGACGAACGATAAATGCCGATGCCGGCGGGGTTCACACTCAGGCTTGTAAAATCGCCACCAATAGACCCGAGCGCATTACCGAAGCCCATCGAACGGGCTGTCCCCATCGGGGAAAGATAAGAATAGCGCAACGCATCGATTTCGTTTTGTGCCCATGCAGCAAATGATAAAGACGACAATAATCCGGCTGCAATAAAGATTTTTGTGATACGGTTACTGCTCATACACCAAACTATTTCAAATTAGACCGTCAGATCGATATATTGTTTAACGGTCTGGGTTGTACTAATAATATGTTCTGTTTAAAAAATCACCACGCTGACGGCGTGGTGATGTGAATGTTTTTCGATTATCTTCTTCCGCCGAAGCTGCCACCACCGCGGCTGCCTCCGAAGCTTCCGCCGCCCCCGCTATGGCTACCGCCACCGAAACTGCCGCCGCCCATTTGGCGACCGCCACCAAAACTACCACCACCGAAGTTATGCGGTTGTTCCATGCGTTGTGGTTGCTGGTAAGAGCGAGGTTGTTCTCCGCCTCCGAAAGAGCGCTGTTGTTGCGGTTGTTCGCCGCTATAACCAGAAGAACGTTGTGGTTGCTGATATTGTTGTGTTTGCTGCTGCTGCGGTTGATACTGGCCTTCAGCACGAGAGTAATTGTTATCCTGAGAGAAACGTCCGCGTCCGGCACCTGGTTCTACATTACTGTTAGACTGCCATCCGCCGTTATTACGTACCGGATTCTGTGCGTTATTGTCGAAAGTATTATTCGGACGGGTTATTTCGCCGCGTGTATTAGCTGTCGTATTTACATTCTGGCGACCGTCTGGAGAAGCTACTGTGTTATTGTTATTTTGTGTGTAGCCACCACGTACATTCTGTGTATTGTTGCTTACCCGTTGTTGCTGTGGATTGTTGTAACCATTATTGAAAGAGCTGCCACGAGTACCAGGTTGCTGCCATCCGGCTGGCGTTGTCACAGCGCGGTTGCCGGAAAGGTTGTTGCGTATTGCCGTGTAGTTGGTGTTCATAGAATAGCGAGGACCGTAAGTTACATTGTTGTAACCGTGGTAGCCATAGTTGCCATAACCGTTGCAGACCCCGGCGTAGTAGCCATTCCAGAAGCCGCTGTAATAGCCGCAGCCATAACCGTAACCATAATAGCCCCAGCCACCGTAGTAAGGGTAGGCATAAGCGCTGTAGAAGCCTGGATAGCCCATCCACATATTCCAGCCCCATGCGGAACTCCAGTATGGACCGCCGAATCCGATACTGATTCCGAAGCTCGGCCCCATCCAAGGGTTATACCCCCAGTAAGGATCTACCCAGTATGGATTGTACCAGTATGGATTATAAAAAGTGCTGTAATAGCCAAGATTAGAGAATGAATTATCGAAACGACGCATATTCGTTGCATAGGAATAATCATCGTCGTAGTTTACATAGTCGTCGCTTTGGTAGCTCTGGCCATTATTGGAATAATTGCCACTGTTGTAATTATTCCCGGAATTGCTGTAGTTGTTGCCTTCGTTTTGAGTGTATTGCTGATTGTTATTGTTATAACGGGCATTATGCTCATTACGCGCATCCTTTGCAGCCTGAGTTTCCGCATCCGAACTATTGTAATAGATATCGTCCTGGTACGTACTGCCGCTTTGCGCGATAGCGGGTACCTGCCCCAATCCCAATAACAAAATTCCGGCAAACAGGAAGCGTTTCATTTTTAATTGATTTTACGTAAAAATTGCATAGTGAAATTAGTACTTTTGCGCCACTCCACCAATTTAATAGACGTCCAAAAAACATGCCAGTTTAATTATGAGTAATATTTTAACACCCCGTTCACAAGACTATTCCCAGTGGTATAATGACCTGATTATAAAAGGTAACCTGGCAGACTACTCTGCGGTTCGCGGATGTATGGTGATTAAGCCTTACGGGTTTGCTTTGTGGGAAAATATGCGCGATGTTCTGGACAAAATGTTCAAAGATACCGGGCATCAAAATGCTTACTTCCCCTTATTTGTGCCTAAAAGTCTTTTTGAAGCAGAAGAAAAGAACGCAGAAGGTTTTGCAAAAGAATGTGCCGTGGTAACGCACTATCGTCTCAAAACCGACCCCAATAATAAAGGAAAACTGATTGTGGATCCGGCGGCGAAACTGGAGGAAGAGTTGGTTGTTCGCCCCACATCGGAAGCAATTATCTGGAATACGTATAAAAACTGGATTCAAAGCTATCGAGATCTACCGATTCTGATCAACCAATGGGCAAACGTGGTTCGCTGGGAAATGCGTACACGTCTGTTTCTCCGCACTGCAGAATTTTTGTGGCAGGAAGGACATACCGCACATGCAACCCGGGAAGAAGCAATAGCAGAAACAACACAAATGCTGGAGGTATATGCCAAATTCGTCGAAGAATATATGGCATTGCCGGTGATACGCGGTGTAAAATCGGCTAATGAACGCTTTGCAGGTGCAGAAGACACGTACTGTATCGAAGCATTGATGCAGGATGGCAAAGCCCTTCAGGCGGGTACATCGCACTTCCTGGGGCAGAATTTTGCGAAAGCATTCAACGTTCAGTTTACCGACAAGGAAAATAAAATGGACTATGTGTGGGCAACTTCATGGGGCGTTTCCACTCGTCTGATCGGTGCACTGGTAATGGCACACAGCGATGATCAGGGTTTGATAATGCCGCCACGTCTGGCTCCGCTGCAGGTTGTAATTGTACCGATTTACAATAAAGATGCGGAAGCTCGTCAGAAGATCAATGCGAAAGCCGACGAAATCATGAAAGAGCTGCAGGCAAAAGGGATCCGTGTAAAATTTGACCATGACGATAACTCCCGTCCGGGTTGGAAATTTGCGGAGTACGAATTACGTGGCGTTCCGGTTCGCATTGCGCTGGGAGCACGTGACCTGGAAAATAACCAGGTGGAAGTAGCTCGCCGTGATACAAAGGAAAAAACCGCGCAATCGCTCGACGGCCTGACGGCGTACATTACGCAATTGCTGGAAGACATCCATAATAATATGTACCAGCGTGCGCTGGATTATCGTACCGAACATACCACGAAGGCGGATACCTGGGATGAGTTTATGAAAGTGCTGGATGAAAAAACGGGCTTTGTTTATGCACACTGGGACGGTACGCCGGAAACCGAAGAGAAAATCAAAGAACTGTCGAAGGCAACCATTCGTTGTATTCCGCTGAATAATGAGCAGGAAGCAGGGAAATGCATTTTGACCGGAAATCCTTCTACACAGCGGGTATTGTTTGCGAGAGCCTACTAAAAACTATTGTTTGTATTAATGTTTTTATTCACTTTTGCGAAAATCCTTCTATGATAGACGATAATAAGTATGGAGCAGATATTTTTCATCTCGAAATAGATGAGACCGCCAAAGCAAGTATGCTGGAGACAGCGCGTTGGTCAAAATTTCTGACGATTGTATTTTTCATTTTTTTTGGTTTGCTGGTACTTGGCTGGGCAGTGGTGATGTTTGCCAATATCGGCGACAGCATCAGTCAGATTCTCGGTTTGTTTTATGGTCTGATCGCAATCGGGCTGTATGTCTACCCGGTGTATGCGCTGTACAAATTCTCTACGCTGCTAAAGCTTGGTGTAAGTACTGCCAACCAGGATCAATTTAACCTGGCGCTGAACTATCAGAAAAATATGTTTAAATACATGGGCATTCTTACCATTATCGGTTTAGTGCTTTACGGTCTTATCTTGCTTTTTGCCCTTATCGGCATTACGGCATCCAATATTTAAAACAAACCCGAGCAGAAAGCGATCGCATAAGCTCGCTATTAAATGTCTGAATAGTCCTGAAAAAAGTTGACAGATTTTAAATAGTCCCGGTTGCCTCAAGTAGCCGGGATTTTTTATGTACTTGTTGTGGCGTTTTCATGCCTAGAGAAAGATGAGGTCGTCGATTGTTGTACA